>ORJL010742077.1_pt1 | contig 94276 bp, 87 predicted proteins | sample 1779941 | NCBI WGS metagenome assembly ORJL01 (sample SAMEA104232317, study PRJEB22302) | groundwater metagenome | biome: forest; feature: aquifer; material: groundwater | place: USA | collected 2011-08-07 | depth 5.8 m | reverse complement strand
GCGCGCCCGCGCGGTTTTTTTGTGGAGGGGCGGGAGGAATTACTTTTTTTAATTATGTTTTTCGGGGTTGCCGGGGAGCCGCAGATTTTTTTTCCAGTTGTAGTGCGGCGAGCGGACGCAGAAATTACACTCCACACCTTTTAACGGCGGCAAATCCTGTTTCCACAATTCACCGGCATCTTCCGTCCGGCCCGCACAGGTGGCGTGATAATACGCCGGTAAAATACTTCCTTGATACGCTAAAATGAGTTTTTCGGTGCGCTCGACCGCGATATTGGTGCGGTAACGCTCCGACGCTTTCCCGCCGTAAACTTGAGAATAAATATCGTTTGTCACATCATAATCTTTGGATTGATTAAACTGCTTTTGATACAGAACATAGGTCCTTGCGCAAACCGCCTGCACCTTAAGGGATTCCATCGGCCAATGATGGGAGACCTCATGGTACATGACGCCCTTGATATAACTTTCCAAATCCACGCTGTTGACAGCGCTCAATGATCGGTCAGGGTAACAGTTGATACCGATCGCCCCGCGAAAACGGCGGTTATTGACATAGAGAGCGCCGTCTTTTTGGGAAATGATGTTAAGGCGCGCGGATGAAAAACTTTCCTTTCCTATAACGAGGCCTTCATCCTTACAAAAAACATTTTCCTCGCGAAGAGAATTCCCCTGCGACAACACCGTATTCGCCGCGTCTCGAATTTCATACCTGCCCTTCACGGTGAGCGTGAGCTCTTTGATGTCTTTTAAAATGGCGATACGGACCGTTTCGGAAGATTTTGAAACCTGGCTGTCGCTGGACAACCCCATGGCACAAAAAGCCGCGGCGAGGACAAGAAAAGAAAAATATTTCACTTTCGATTCCATAGAAATAAAACGAGGCTGATAAAAATACTGATCAAAATAGACGTCGTGATGGGAAAATAAAACGTGAATTCTTCCTTTTTGATCAAAACATCGCCCGGAAGCCGGCCCAAGCCCGGCAGTTTTCCCAACGCCACGACCAAAAATCCCATCACAACCAAAATCCCGCCGACAAAAATCAAAATCTTTCCCAGATCAACCATCTCACCCTTCACCCTTTATGAACATAAAATTGATAAGATGCGTTGTCGATACGAAATCCATCGTGTCAATGATTTAGAAAAGCTGTTTCTGAGATTTTGCGTTGAGGGGAAAAACAAGATTGAGATGTTTGTATGCCGCCTGTGTCAATTGCCGCCCGCGCGAGGTGCGGTTTAAAAATCCTGCTTTTAACAAATACGGCTCAACGACATCGACCAGGGTATCGACCTCTTCATTGAGTGTGGCGGCGAGCGTTTCAATCCCAACGGGCCCGCCTTTATATTGTTCCTGAAGCACTTTAATCAGCCGCCGATCGCTGTCATCCAGGCCGGCCGTATCAATGCCAAGTGTTTCCATGGCCTTCACAACGATTTCCTTAACAATCTTTTGGCTTTCGATTTTTACTTGAACATAATCGCGCACGCGGCGCAAAAGCCGGTTAGCGATGCGCGGCGTGCCGCGGGCACGCCGCGCTATCTCCTCCGCGGCGTCTTTATCGATCGCGACATTCAATTTCTTGGCTGAATTTAAAACAATTTGCGCGAGCTCCGGCGGCTCATAAAAATCTAAGTGATGAAAAATCCCGAATCTGTCGCGCAAGGGCGAGGCCAAAAGGCCGCTGCGTGTCGTGGCGCCGATCAAGGTAAAAGGCTTTAGATTAAATTTAATCGTGCGGGCATACGGGCCTTTATCAACGATAAAATCAATCTGAAAATTCTCCATCGCCGGATACATAAATTCCTCGACGGTTTTTGATAAACGATGGATTTCATCAATAAATAAAATGTCTCCGCTGCCCAGATTTGTTAAGATTCCGATCAAATCTCCGGCGCGGGCAATAGCGGGGCCGGATGTCACTGTAATGCGCGCACCCATCTCATGGGCGACAATATTTGCCAATGTCGTTTTTCCCAAACCCGGCGGCCCGGAGAAAAGCACGTGCTCCATGGGCTCATTACGTTTCTTGGCGGCCTGCAAAGACACCTTTAAATTTTCAACCAAATCTTTTTGGCCGATAAACTCGGTCAAATGCGCCGGCCGAAGCGACAGGCTGACAACCGCGTCTTCTTCGGTTTCCTGGGTTAAAAGAAGTTTGCGCCGTTCTTCACTCATGGCTTTCTTGTTGATTCCCCTGCGGATTCTCTTCTTGGGTGATTTCTTTTCCTTCGGCGGGATTTTGTTCCTGGGCGTTGGGCCGGCCCTCGTCTTTGATTTCCTGCCGGCCTTCGTCTGAACTTGCTTCTTCATTCCCGGCTGCATTTTCCTCTTGGTTCTCTGGCGCGCCTTCCTGCGACAACCGCTGTCTGGGGGAAATGTTGTCCTTATTGCGCAAAACTTCAATGTCGCCAAAAATCCTGGATTGAACCGCCACAATTTCCTTTAAACGTATCAATTCCAAAATCGCCATAAAGGTAACAACAATCTCAATCTTATTCTTTGCTTTGGAAAATAAATCCACGAGCGCGATGCGGGGTTTTTCCAAAAGCAAATGCAGGATATCGTGGATCTTCTGCTCGACGGTGTGCTCATCTTTAATCACTTCATAAAAAACGTCCTTGGGGACATTCTTCAAGACTTTGGTGAACGCGGTAATCAGGTCAAAAAGGCTGACTTCAAAGAAAGTCTCTTTAGCCTCTTCTTTCAATTCGCGCGTTTTTTCAACATCCACGACGCGGGAAAACAAATCCCGGCGCGCCACTTCTTTGTTCTTCAGCTCCTCGGCAATTTCCTTGAATTTTTTGTATTCCAGAAGGCGGCGCACAAGTTCGTCACGCGGGTCTTCCTCCTCTTGTTCCTGTTGCGTGGGATCCGGTGGGAGAAGCATGCGGGATTTAATCTGCATCAAGGTTGCCGCCATGACCAAAAAATCCCCCACGTTATCCAAATCAAACATCTTGAGCATTTCAAGGTAATCGACATACTGCTGGGTGATCTGGGCAATGGGAATATCGTAAATATTGACCTCATCTTTTTTAATTAAATAAAGCAAGAGGTCTAAAGGCCCTTCAAAAACTTCCAGTTTAAGTTTATACGCCATCGTTAGAATCCACTTTAACCCGACGCAAAAACCGCGTCTTTAACCAACGCCATTGTTTCTTTGGCCATCGCCTGCGCTTTTTTTGCGCCGCTGTCCAAAATTTCTCTAATACGATTTTTATTCTTTAGAAGCGCCGTGCGTTTCTCCTGAATTGAGGAAAGCCGGTTTAATAAAGAATCAGCCAGGATTTTTTTACACTCCGTGCACCCCTTTCGCGCCGTTGTGCACCACGTGTAAACGTCCTTATCTTTTTGGGGAACAAACAATTTGTAATAGCTGTAAACATTACAAACATCCGGATGTCCGACATCAGTCATTTTAATCCTCTGGGGATCGGTAAACATGCCCTGAATTTTTTTGCGAAGCACATCTTCCGCATCAGAAAGATTGACCGCGTTTTGATAACTTTTGCTCATTTTGCGGCCGTCAACACCCAGAAGCCGCGGCGTCTTGGTCAAAATCGCCTGGCAATCCGGAAAAATTTCTTTTTTATAAATGTGATTGAACCGGCGGGAAATTTCCCGCGTCAGTTCGATATGCGGAAGTTGATCTTCGCCGATGGGAACGCCCTGGGCGCGATAAAGCAAAATATCCGCCGCCTGCAAAACAGGATAACCCAAAAACGCGTAGGTATGCAAATCGCGCGTCTTGATTTCACGCAATTGTTCTTTATACGTCGGATTTCGCTCAAGCCATCCTAAAGGCGTCAGGCAGGATAAAATCATAAAAAGCTCAAGATGTTCGGGAACCTGCGATTGAAGAAAAAGAATGGATTTGTCCGGGTCAATGCCGCAGGCGATCCAATCGGCCGCCATTTCGATAATATTTTCGCCGATCTCCCGGCTTTGCTCATACTCACCCATCAACGCGTGCCAGTCGACAATACCAAAAATGCAGGAGTGCTCCTCCTGCAGCTTAATCCAATTATCTAGCGCCCCGGCCAGATGGCCTAAATGTAGTTTTCCCGTTGGGCGCATGGCACTAAAGACAACCTTTTTCATAACGTCCGCGCAATCTTCTCCAGTTCAAAAATTTCAAGGACATCGCCCGCCTCGATGGCATCAAAACCGTTGAGCGTTATACCGCATTCAAAGCCTTCCGCGACATCGCGCACATCATCTTTAAAGCGTTTCAATGAGCCTATCGTTCCGGTAAAAACAATAGCGCCGTTTCGCACCAAATCAACTGTCACCTTGCGATGGACTTTCCCTTTGGCGACAAAACAACCGGCCACAATTCCCGACTTGCTTAATTTTAAAACCTGGCGAATTTCAACACGCCCGACGACCTTCTTTTTCGTTTTGGGCTCCAATAATCCCTCAAGCGCATTTTTGATATCCCGAATGGCATCGTAGATAATACGGTACGTGCGCACATCCACCTGGTATTTTTCCACTTCCTCTTTTGCCCGCGCATCAACATTAACATTAAACCCGATGATAATTGCGTTAGAGGCCTCCGCCAGAATAACATCCGATGTGTTGATTTCGCCGATGCCCGTGTGGATAAATTTAAGCTGGACTTCTGTGCTTGTGATTTTTGCCAAAGAATCCTTCAAAGCCTCCATTGATCCCTGGACATCGCTTTTGATAATGATATTAAGCTCTCTGATTTTTCCTTCTTTAACCTGCAGCGATAAATCTTCCAGAGTTATTTTCTGTAACGGCTGTAATTTTTGCGCCTTTGCCAGTGCCTGACGCCCAAGAATGATATCCCGGGCTTGCCGTTCATCCTCAATAACATAAAATTTCTCGCCCGCCTCGGGAATGCCGGACAACCCCAAAATTTCGACCGCCGTCGCCGGGCCGGCTTCTTTAACCGGCCTCGCGTGATCATCAAGCATCGCCTTGATTTTTCCGAAATACGGGCCGGCAACAACCATGCTGCCTTCATAAAGCGTGCCATTTTGAACAATCATGGTGGCAATCGGCCCGCGGCCATGGCTTAATTTTGCCTCAACAACAATGCCGGATGCCTTTCTTTCATAATTGGCCTTCAGCTCCAAGAGTTCGGCCTCGAGAATAATCATTTCCAAAAGATGATCAATGCCCTCGCCCGTCATAGCCGAGACACCGGCCACAATGGTCTTGCCGCCCCAATCTTCTGGCATCAACCCTTTTTCAGAAAGTTGTTTCTTAACTTTATCAATATCCGCTCCACGTTTATCAATTTTGTTTAGCGCCACAATAATGGGAACGTTGGCCGCCCGCGCATGATCAATGGCTTCTTCTGTCTGCGGCATAATTCCCTCATCCGCGGCCACAACCAAAACAACCAAATCAGTAATGTAAGCACCGCGCGCGCGCATCGCCGTAAAGGCTTCATGGCCCGGGGTATCAAGGAAAGTAATTTTCCCCCGCGGCAGGACAACCGAATAAGCGCCGATATGCTGCGTGATTCCGCCGTGTTCTTGGTCCGCAACTTTTGCTTTTCGGATTTTGTCCAAAAGCGAAGTCTTGCCGTGATCGACATGCCCCATAAACGTCACAACCGGCGGGCGTGGTTTGAGAAGGCTCTTGTCTTCAGTTTCCAGCGCATGTGTTGCGACCAGCTGCTCTTCTTTCGTTTTTGATTTAATAAATGTGAACCCCAGTGCTTTGGAAAGCTCCTGGACAATATCTTCTCCTAGATTTTGATTGATGGTGGCCATGATGCCTTTTTCCATGAGCACTTTTAAAATGACGCTTGGCTTTTGCTGAAGATGTACCGACAAATCTTTAACGGCAACGGGAAATTGTATTTCCAGCTCGCCCGTCGGAATCTTAAGAGGTTCAAATTTGGGCTGTACTGTTTGCTGTCTCGGCGAAAAATGGGACGGCCGCGTTTGAAAACCAAACGGCCGCGCTGGCTGGGCAAAGGCAGACCTTTCAACAGGCTTTGCCAGCGTTATAGCTGTCGGCGCGAGCGTAGGCGAAGAAGGCTCAACGCGCGCCTTGGGAGCTTCCTTAATAATGGGGGAAACAGGCGCTTTGATAGGCGCCGCGGATAAAGATTCTAATTCTTTTGCGGATAAAGAGTCTTTTGGCTTTTCAACTTTTTCAATTTTTTTAGCGTCGGCTTCGGTTTTCTTGAATGAAGCTTGTGAGGGCTTGCCTGCTATCTTTTGCGATTTTTCTTTTTCCTGTCCGGATGCGGCCTTAGTCTTGCCTTTGGCTGCTTTTACCGCTTTGGTTTTCTCGGCGGCTTTAGGTTTTTCAGCGGCTTTGGCCGCGATTTTTGTTTTTGGTTTTTCGTCTTTGGCCAAAGCCGCTTTAGCGCCCGTCTTTGCCGGCGCGGATTCTTTATTTTGGACCTGAAGCGCCTTAAGGCTGCCGGCCAATTCGCGGCGCAAAACGGTTTCAACGACGCTGTTGAGCTCCTGCTTGGCGTCTTTGGCTTTGAGTTTAAGCGTGCGCAGTTTGTTTAAAACCGCATCGCTTGAAATTCCTAATTCCTTTGCTAAATCAGATACGCGCATAATGGCAATTCTCTTTCGTTTACGCTTTTTTTGCTTTCAAAAGCTGTTTGGCGTCTTTGATGATTTTCTCGGCTTTGACTTTACCGATTCCTTTGATTTTTGTCAAGTCATCGGCGCTTGCCTGGGAAATTTTTTCTAAATGATCCCATCCGGCTTCCTGCAGGGCTAAAACCATTTTTTCGCCGACGCCCTTTAAATGGATAAGCGATGAATCTTGCGATGCGGAAGAAACTTCTACTTTCTCGCCTTCTTTTTCCTCTTCCTTCTTGGGCAATTCTTCTTGAGCCGTAGCCTCTTTGATTTGGGACGCCGAACGGATATTAAGCTCCCAGCCCAGAAGCCTTGATGCCAAACGGACATTTTGACCGTGTTTACCGATGGCCAATGAAAGCTGGTCATCCGCGACAATAATGTCGGCGCGCTTTTCTTCTTTGCTTAAATAAATCTGACTCAGCTGCGCGGGCGAAAGCGCGGCCTGGATATACTCTTTCATGTCGCTGGAATAACGCACGATATCAATTTTCTCACCGTGGAGTTCAGAGACAATACTTTTAACTCTCGCGCCGCGCATCCCCACGCACGCCCCCACGCAATCCACCTTTTCGTCTTTTGAATAAACGGCAATTTTCGTGCGATCGCCGGCGTCGCGTGAAATCGCCTTGATCTCGATAATCCCTTCAAAAATTTCCGGAACTTCAAGTTCAAAAAGACGTTTCACAAAATTCGGATTGGCCCTCGATAAAACAATCTGCGGGCCCCTAATTTCGCGTTTGACTTCCAAAACATAAGCGCGAACCCTGTCGCCCTGCTTGAAGTCCTCTTTTGGGGACTGTTCGCTTTTAGGGATAAAGGCCTCCGCCTTCCCTAAATCAACGACGATATTCCCTCTTTCAAAACGGTAAACGCTGCCGTTGATGATTTGCCCCACACGCGCCTGGTATTCGTTAAAGATAACATCTTTTTCGGCTTCGCGGATTTTTTGAATCACAACCTGCTTGGCCGTTTGAGCAGCGATACGGCCGAAATCCTTAGATTTAATCTCATGATCTCCCGCAAAGGCCACGAGCTTTCCTGTTTTGCGGTCAAGGGTGACCTTCACATCTTCGTCTTTGTCAATCGTCCAAATCTTTTTGGCCGCCGAGGCAACCGCCGATTCGACCGCCTGAATCAAAATTTCTTTATCAATGCCCTTGTCGCGCTCCAACTGCTCAAGGATTGACAATAATTCGTTATCCATATTTCTAAAATCCTTCCTTAGATGATTTGCTTTGCTTTATTCACTTTATCGATGGGAATCACAACTTCCCCTTGATCCAGCAAAAGCGTCACGTTTTCGTTTTCAACCTTTGCGATGGCTCCTTGATACTCGATCCGCTCCAAAACCGGTTCACGCAAAAAAACCCTTACTTCGCGCCCGGTATTTCTGGCAAAATCCCGCGCCGTCTTAAGCGGCCGATCCAATCCCGGCGATGATACCTCCAAAAAATAATATTGCGCGATAAGACCCGCATTCTCAATTGCATCGCCGATTTGGCGATTTAGCTGCGAACATTCGTTAACGCTGATTCCGCCTGTTAATTTATCGACGAGAACCCGCAGTGTCAAATTTCCCTTGTGGCGAACAATATGCAAGTCGACCAGCTCCGCGCCCATTTCTTTCAAAAATGGGTCAGCAATCTTTGCAAGTTTTTCGCTTAAGGTTTCCATCATCGCCTTAATTCCCCCGCAGCAGGCTTAAGACTTTCTCCTTTGCCTGCGAAATATCCACGGTAATGGTTTCAGTGGTGAGGCGGTTTTTAATTTCCACCTTGCCTTGCGCGAACATCTTTTTACCAATGGTCAGACGAAACGGAATTCCGATTAAATCCGCGTCATTGAATTTGACGCCCGCGCTGATATCCCGGTCATCCAAAAGAACGCGCGCGCCTGATGCGCCCAATTCGCCGTAAAATTGATCGGCCAAACTTTTAAGTTCGTTTTCCTTGACTTGAACCGGTAAAATTTCGATATCGAAGGGCGCGACCTCTTTTGGCCAAATGATACCGGAGGCATCGTTGTGCGTCTCCACAACAGCCGCAATCAAACGGCTGACGCCTATCCCGTAACATCCCATAATAATCGTCTGCTGTTTGCCCTGCTCATCAAGAAAACAAGCCCCTTGCGCCTGGCTGTATTTCGTGCCCAGCTGAAAAACATGGCCAAGCTCCATGGCGATTTTCTTTTCAAGCTTGGCCTTATGGCATTTGGGGCATTCGGAATTTTCCGCGCCGCCTACGGCGGCGCTCAGCGCATGACGGCAAGAAGGGCAGATAAAAACCGCGTCTTCCCCCACCGGCGTTGTAACCAGAAATTCATGAGACACATCCCCGCCCATCGCTCCGGAATCCGCCTCAATCACAATTGTGTCCAAACCGCAGCGTTTAAAAATTTTGTGATACGCCTCATACATCAGCTGATAATTTTTCTTTAAACCTTCTTTATCACGGTCAAAGCTATAGGCGTCCTTCATAATAAATTCGCAGGCGCGCACGATGCCAAAGCGCGGGCGAACCTCATCACGAAATTTCGTCTGAATCTGATAAAGCACAACCGGTAAATCGCGGTATGACTGCACGTAACTTTTTACCAAATCCGTGATGACCTCTTCATGGGTCGGCCCTAAGCACATCGCCTTGCCGCGCTTGTCCTCAAAGCGGATCATCACATCCGCGAGGGTTTTATCCCGCCCGGTTTTTTTCCAAAGCTCCATCGGCTGAAGGCAGGGCAAAAAAAGCTCCAAGGCACCGGCGGCATTCATCTCTTCGCGGATAATATCCTGGATACGGTTTAATACCCTCAACCCCAGCGGCAGATAGGAATAAACGCCTGACGTCAACATATTGATAAGCCCGGCGCGCAAAAGCAGCTGATGGCTGACGGCCTCCGTCCCAATTGGCACTTCTTTTAAAGTGGGTATAAAATAATTTGACCAGCGCATAAAATTTTCTCTCTACTTCTACGCAAACAAATCCTGCGGCAAGCTAACATTTCTTTTGACAAATTTTTCATAAAAAGAAGGCTGCTTTTTGCTTGCCACCCAATCGCCGACAACTTTTCCCTCTTCGATTCTATCCTGCTTGTAATAAAACATGTCCTCCAAGGCAACCCCATGATTCTCGGGTAAATACCGGACATCTGTGATATGCGTGATCCTGCGGACGCCGTCGAGAAATAATTCCGTATGGACAATCAAATCAACAGTGTCTGCGATTTGACGACGAATTTCATCCGGCGTTAATTGAATTCCCGACATAAGAATCATCGTCACCAGGCGGTCAAAACAATCTTTTGGGGAATCGGCATGAACGATAGCCAAAGAACCGGTGTGGCCGCTGCTAATGGCTTGAACCATATCAAGCGCCTCCACTCCGCGGACTTCGCCAATAATAATCCGGTCCGGGCGCATACGCAGAGAATTCACAAACAAATCACGTATGGAAATCGCGCCTTTTCCCTCGATATTGGGGGCGCGTGACTGAAGTTTAACCACGTGCTGCTGCAAAAGCTGAAGCTCGGATGTGTCTTCAATGGTAACGATGCGCTCCGTCTCGGGAATATACCTCGAAAGAACATTCAGGGTTGTTGTCTTACCGGTACCGGTCGCCCCGCAAAAAACAATATTAAGTTTCGCGCCAATGGATGCGACAAGAAATTGCGCCATCATTTCATTCAACATCTTGCGCGACAAAAGGTCTTCAATCTTGGAAATGTCCGATGAGAATTTTCGAATCGTAATCACCGGCCCGCTTAAAGAAACCGGCGGCAAGATAATATTGACGCGCGATCCGTCGGATAAAGAAAAATCGACGTAGGGCGAAGATTCATCAACACGCCGCCCGGATCCGGATGTCGCCAGTATTTTTTGAATCGTATGAAAAAGATGCTGATTGCTGTCAAACTTGATGTCAGTTAACGTAATATGTCCATCTTTTTGGATATAAACCTGGCTGGCGCCATTAACCATAATTTCCGCAATCGCGCTGTCTTCCATTAAAGGCCGGATCGGCCCATAGGCAATGACAGCGCTCACCAAATCCCGGACAAGCCTGCCGCGTTCTTCTTCCGTCAGAGTCGCTTCTTCTTTTTCGCAAACCTCGTTGATAACCCGCAGGGTAAAGGAGCGCATCTGCTCTTCGGTTAACTTGTCTTTGACCGACAAGAAGTCCGTCTTTGTTACAAAATGCTTCTGAATCTTTTGTTTGATGTCATCGTACATAGGAGCCCTCTTTTCTAAATGCCCGTAGAGATTTAACGGCCTATACTATGCCATAAACCAAGGATTTTATCAATCCATCCCAAGCGCGCGAAATCCGTGTAAAAAACAAAAACGGCCAGCGTAATAATGAGGCTAAAACCGATTTTATTGATCGTTTCATCGAGTTTTTGCGGCAAAGGCCGGCGGCGAATCTTTTCAACCGCTGAAAAAAACAAGTGCCCCCCGTCTAAAACGGGAAACGGCAGCAGGTTAAATATGGCCAAACTCGCGCTGATAATCCCCATAACATACAAAAGATAGGAAAACCCCATGGCGGAGGCCTTTTGGATAATAAAAAAGATGCCAACGGGCCCTGTCATGGAATCCTTGGCGGACATCGCCCCGGTGGCCATACGGTAAATCGCCTTGTAGGTTGTCGTTGTTATTTCCCAAAGCCGGTCCCAGGATCTGACAAACGATTCGACAACTCCATACTTAAGGAGAATAATCTCCTCGGCGGGCTTGATGCCGACCAAGCGAATCGGTTCCTTTTGGCCAAAAATATTTTCCAAAATCTCAATTCGGGGGGTCAAGGTCTTCGTTATTTTCTCGCCGTTTCGTAAAATGACAAAATTTAAATCCGGGGCCGTTGAGTGGGAAATATACTTTTGAACTTCTTCCCAGCTTTGAATTTTGATATCGTTAATCTGAAGAATTTTGTCCTTGGGCTCAAAACCAGCCGCCTTCGCCGGGTAATTCTCCATCAATCCTCCCACAGAAGGCGAAAGCGCGGGATACCCGATCATAAAAACAACCCAGAAGCAGACAAACGCCAGCGCATAATTGACAACCGGCCCCATCAGAACAATCAGCGAACGATGCCCCGGTGAACGCGCGTAAAATTCATCTTTTTTCCCCTGACAGGACGTTCGTTCATCGCCCGCCATCTTAACATAGCCACCCAACGGGATAAGGCAAACGGCAAATTCCGTCCCGTCAAAAGTTTTGGCGAAAAGTTTTGGCCCAAAACCGACGGCAAAACGCTCGACCCGCACACCCAGCTTCTTGGCCATCGCAAAATGGCCGTATTCATGGACGATAATCAAAATACTTAAAACGATAAGAAAAATGATAAAGCTCATAAAATGGGAATCCTTTTTACGTTTGCGTTAATTTTTAGCTGGCAATAAACCGCTTCGCTTCTTCTCTCGCCCAGCCGTCCGCCCGCCAGATATCCTTTAAATCCGGTGTTCCGATATTTTTGTGCCGGTGGACAACTTTTTCAACTATTTTGTAAATTTTGCTGAAAGATATTTTTCTGTCTAAAAAAGCATCCACCGCTTCCTCATTGGCGGCGTTAAGGGCTGCCGGCGCCGTTCCGCCTTTTTTACCAGCGTGATAACATAATTGCACGGACGGAAACTTTTTGAAATCCGGTTTTTTAAATGTTAACTTCCCCAGCTTAAAGAAATCGATCTGCGGTAATTGTGTTTTCAGGCGATTAGGATACGTCAGCGCGTATTGAATCGGCAGGCGCATATCCGTAACGCCTAACTGTGCCAAAATGGATCCATCGCAAAATTCCACCATCGAGTGAATAATCGCCTCCGGATGAACCACGACTTCAATCTGATCAACGTCAACCCCAAAAAGCCACTTGGCCTCAATGACCTCAAGGCCTTTATTCATAAGCGTTGCCGAGTCGACGGTTATCTTCTTGCCCATCTTCCAACGCGGATGCCGCAGGATTTCATCAATCGAAAGCTTATCAAAACGGTTTTGGGGAACGTTATGCAAGGGGCCGCCGGAAGCCGTTAAGTAAATTTTTTTGATTTGATGGGCGAAGGCACAGCCAGAGGCATGGCCGGAAGCATAACCGGCGGCCCCATTCAAACACTGAAAAATCGCGCTTTGCTCACTGTCAACGGGAACGATGGAAGCGTTATATCTTTTTGCCTCCCGCGTAATGATGCTTCCGGCCATCACAATCGCCTCTTTGTTGGCCGGCGCGACGGTCTTTCCGTGGCGAACCGCTTCCAAAAAAGGCCCAAGGGCCGCGCTCCCCCGAATTGCCAAGACAACGATATCAACATCTCTCGATGAGACAATCGTCTCGACACCCTGCTGTGCGTCAAAGAACGTTATCCTATAAGAACCAAAACGCCGCTTTAAATACTCAATACCTTTTTGATGAACCGCGACATATTTAGGGCGGAATTTCTTTATCTGCTTCTCAAGCAAGGAAACATTGTTGAAAGCCGTCAGCGCAACAACCCGAAACCTGTCTTGAAATGCCTCAGCGACCTTAAGCGTGTTTGTCCCAACAGAACCCGTTGATCCCAAAACCGCAATATTTTTTATCGTCATAACACAAGGTTGCCTAACATCGAGCTCATATAAAGATAAAATGCCGGTGCCGAAAAAAGCAGGCTGTCAATCACATCCAAGATTCCGCCCATTCCCGGCAGCAATTTCCCCGAGTCTTTAACCTGACAATCACGCTTGATCAACGACTCCGATAAATCACCCAATTGGCCGATAGCCCCGAAGGACGCGCCGATCAAGATGATTTGAAAATCTGAGAAATGGCACGCCGACGGTAAAAACGACTTAAATAAAAAGGCAAACAGGATACTGAATCCCAGGCTTCCCAGACATCCCTCAATCGACTTGTGAGGGCTAACCCGCGGCAACAAAGGATGTTTTCCCCACTTACTGCCGACCAACAAAGCGCCGATGTCTCCTGTTTTTGTCACGATGATGAGAAAAGCCAAAAGTTTTACCCCCGCCCCTTCAGCCTCCGGCATAAGCAGCCGTATTTTAATAAGAAAACTAAAAAACCATGAAATGTATAAAACCCCAAAAAGCGTCGTCGATATCCCGACAACGGCATTGTGATTGTCATTTCGCGCAAACTGCATAAAAAGGATGCTGAAAAAACTTAAAACAACAAATAAAAGCTCCCAATTTTTTGTCAATTCAAACCGCGAATAAATCGACAGCGGAATCAAAATCCCGATAAAGATTCCCACGTAACTGTAAATCGGAATATCCTTTCGTTTGACCATGTAGAAAAATTCATACAATCCGCCAGCCGTCAGAAAAAGAATGAATAAAATAAAAAACCAACCGTAAATAACGGCGGCGGCCGCTAAAACCATCATGACTAAAGCGCTTACGATTCGCTGTGATGACATCAGGACCCTTTCGCAAACGCGGCGATATTTCCGAAACGCCGTTCACGGTTTTTAAAATCTTCGATCGCCTTCACTAACTCTTCTTTTGTAAAATCCGGCCAGAATTTTTCGGTGAAATAAAATTCCGCGTAAGAGAGTTGCCACAAAAGAAAATTGCTGATGCGCTTTTCTCCGGAGGTGCGGATCAAAAGATCCGGATCCGGAAGCCCGCGCGTGTAAAGGGCGTCGCTCATCGTCGCCTCGTCAATCGCATCAACGGCCAAATGCCCGGCACAAACCCGTGTGGCAATCGATTTAACCGCATCAATAATTTCCAATCGGCTTCCGTAATTAAAGGCAACATTGACCGTCATAACCGTGTTATTTTTTGTCAGCCTTTGCGCTTCTTCAATCGCTTTGACAACCACGTCCGGAATGCCAACCCGCCGGCCGATAAACTGCAACTTGATTCCCGCCTCGTTTAATTTTTCAATTTTTTTGTTGAGCACCGTAATGAGGGTCTGCATGAGCATGGAAACTTCATCACGCGGGCGCGACCAGTTTTCCGTCGAGAAGGTATAAAGCGTTAAAACCTTGACCCCCGATTCCTGCGCCGCCTGGACAATCTCCTCCACACGCTTGACGCCCTCCATGTGCCCCTGGGTGCGCGACAAACCTCTTTTTTTAGCCCAACGACCGTTGCCATCCATGATGATGGCAATGTGTGCCGGGATATCATTGCCGTTCATTGCGTTCTCGCTCATTACTGATGAACCCGGTAATCTATCCCCGGAAATAAATTATCTTTTGCCTCAACATCATTGAGCCAGCCTTCGTCGATTTGATTGGCTTTAATGTTGTCATAAAGGCGGTTAAATCTAAGGAGATGTTCCTTGGTGCGCTTAACGGCATAAGAGGTGTGCGTTCCCGTGGCCATGATAAAGGCCCAATCCGAACTCTGCGCCAAAAGAAGCTCACGAAGGGCTTGATTGAGCGCCCGCTTTGTCAGGCCGTTGACATGATTTGCGCTCTGCGTCTTTGCCAAATCCGTCATGCGCTCGGAGGCCTTGTGCAAATGCCGATAAATCCAGTCGTTCGTTCCCTGAAGCCAAACCTCGCTGTAACCTTTATAGCCCCAGCTGGACATCGACGGCGTCACCACTTGATTGCGCGGATTTTCCTGCAGATATTGCGACGGGGTGACCATGCGAATCATTTTCTGGTCAAAATGGATTTTACGGATTAAAAAATCGATCCACTGCGGGCCTTCAAACCACCAATGCCCAAAAAGCTCAGCGTCATACGGCGAAATAATGAGCGGTTTATTTTCCAAAAAATCATAAAGATATTCCACCTGCCGATGGCGGTTAAAAAGGAAATTCCCCGCGTGATCGCCGGCCCGCTCCATGGCGCGGCGCAAATCATAAGGCTCTTTGTTGTCCGAATCGCCTGTGATGCGGTAATACTTGATTCCTGTATTTGTGCGAATCCCGTCGGGATGGATATAAGGTTTGATATAATCAAAATCCAAATCAAAACCGACGTCGCGATAAAATTCCCGGTAATCGTAATTTCCCGGATATCCCTCGACCGAGGACCACACCTGCTTTGAGGACTCAAGGTCGCGCCCAAAACAGGCAACGCCCGATTTACAATAAACAGGGGCAAACGTCCCGTATTTCGGCCGTGGCGTTCCGTGAAGAATGCCGTGGGCGTCCGAAATAAAAAACCGAATCCCGTTTTCCTTTAAGATCTCATCGTGGCCGGGCACATAACCGCATTCAGGAAGCCAAATGCCCCTGGGAGAGCGCTCAAAAATACTTTTGTAATGCTCAACCGCCACCTTAACCTGCGCGCGAATTGATTCTTTGCAAACATCCATCATAGGAAAAAAACCGTGCGTCGCGGCGCACGTAATAATTTCCACCTTGCCCTGATCCTGCAGATATTTAAACGCGCCAGCGAGATTTTTGTTGTAGCGCAGAAAAATCTTGCGGGACTCGGTAAAATGCCGAAAATACATCTGTGCCAATTCCTGAAACCGCCAATCATTTCGCGTACGATGGATTTCCTTATTGGCTAATTCAATGGATTTATCAATATGTTTAAGATACCGCTCTTGTAAAAGCGAATCACAAAACATAGACAATAGGGTCGGGCTCACGGTCATCGTAATGCGAAAATCCACGCCGTCATTGAGCAGCTTCTCGAAGACCATAATGAGCGGAATATAGGTTTCCGTTATCGCTTCATAAAACCATTGCTCTTCCAAGAAATTTTCATGTTCCGGATGGCGGACAAAAGGAAGATGTCCGTGCAAAACAAGGCTCAAGTATCCTTTTTCCATAAAAAATCCCCTTTAATAGAAAATTCCCTTCAACATCCTTGAAGTGGGATTATTCCGCTAGGTGAGTTAGCGGGTTTCTCGCGAAACAACGGGAGTTGCCGACAAAGTGTCGATACCGTCGGCGGACTGTGCCACAACAGGGACAGTCTTGATGCCGTTGGGCAGATGAAAACGAAGCATGAAGGTTCCGTCGCGGTTGAGCTCAACCGGATGGCCGGAAACCATCACTTTGGCATCGGGCTCCGTGGCGCCATGAACAATAAGCTCGGTGTCAACTTTAAACCAAAAACCTCTTTGCCGTTTTTGGGGTTTTTGCCACCGAACGGGACTGCTTAGGGAAAATAACCCTGGGGAACTAATAGGCATCTTAAATCTTTGTGTCCAGCCCTTCTTTCCCGGTGAGCTGACAGCTCCAAAACCAAAACCCATACCGTAAAGCGCGGCAAATTTGTCTTCCGGAATCATCCATTCTTCATCCGTCATCCATGACGGGCCATCCGTAGGCGTCGTTACGGCATTTGACCGGGCGATCAGAATAAAGGTGCCATCTTTAAGCCGGAATCCGATATCCACAATCCACGAACGCCCCGCAATGCCCGCATCAATATACCAGCTGTTTGCATCTAAGCTTATATCGATATCAAAATAGCGATGGGCATTTTTCCCGTTGAACCGGATAAAGCTGACATCATAGACGCGCAAAACGGATCTTGCCCCATCGAACTTGTTTCCCACATTACCTCGTATGCCTTCTACCGTTTGAGAGCGCACCTCCCAATACGCGTGAAGCCACCACGGGTCGCGCACCTGAAGAACAATTTTATCCTCACCATACTTTTGAGGCAATTCTTCCGTGGCGGGAGTGTATTCCGGCTTTGTTTCAACGGCGGTATAAAACTTTTCTACTGAAGATTTGTAGGCGGCTTCAATCGAAGCAACCGGTAATAATTTCTTTGTTTTGCCGACGGTTTTTTTTCTTAAAACAACTCTGCCTTTTTGAGCGGTAATTTTCTTTGATTTAAGCGGACTTTTTTGGGAGGGGAGTGTTTTTTTGCTGGCGCGAACGACGGATTTTCTTACCGCAATTTTTTTTGGTCTGGGCATCACAGCCTCCTTTGGGGGCGATGGATAAATTTACTGTTTGCTTTCCGTAACATAAGATTTTTTGAAAACCTTCCGCGAAATCTTTAAGTCTCTGAAGCAAAAAGGGGGATTACCTCCCCCAATTTTTAAATCTTTCGTAAAATCTATCCCGCCAAAAAAGCGTTACATAACTTTATGGCTCTACTGGAGGCGTTACTGCCGAAACTGATTCCCCCGATTCTATCGGCGACAACGCCGGACTCGTCAGGGCTTCCTTTAACTCTTTTTCAAGAACTTCCTTCAGCTTGGTCATTTTTTCTAATTCGAGCTTTAATTGAGCGCTAGTTTTCTTTTCCTGGTCAAGAACCCCGCGGATATCTTCCGTCTTGGACTGTGTGGCGTTCACTTGCGACTCAAGCGACTTGACTTTCTGGCTGACCTTCTCGAGCTTCTCCTCAGCAACCATGCGGCTATAGCGCTCTTCATTAAGCTCTTCTTTTGTTTTAGAAGCCGTCCGGCCCAGTAAAATCGAAACCGCCAAACAACTGACCGCCGCAATCGAAATTAAAATAACAAACGTATTTTTCAATTGTCTTTACTTTAAATTTTCCTCTGTTGCCGCAGGCGCGGATACCGCGGAAGATTGAGCCTTCGTTGTTTTCGGCAAAATAACAATTTCAACCCTTCGATTTTTCTGCCGGCCTTCGTCCGTATCGTTTGAAGCGACCGGATGATATTCGCCATAACCCGTCGCTGAAAGGCGGCCCGGACCCACCTGCGCCTGATCGACTAAATAGTGCAAAACGCCCATCGCGCGCGCTGATGAAAGCTCCCAATTGGATTTCCACCCTGAATACTTAATGGGAACATTATCCGTGTGGCCTTCAATACCGACATTTAAGTCCCGCACGGTCGTGTTAAGAACGCTGGCGACCTTAGAAAGCTTCTCCAATGAATCATCCCGCAATTTCGCTTTTCCTGAGTCAAATAAGACCTCCGAAACAAACGTGATGACAAGGCCTCGCTCGAGCATCTCGACTGTAACTTCCTTGTCGCCGATTTCTCTTTTCAGCCTGTCTTCAAGCTCGGCTTTAGCCCGTTCAAGATCGGTTAAAGCATTTTTCAGTTGGGAAATTTTTTCGATATCGCTACGGCGGCCCTTTTGAATAATAACGGTACAACCCGATAAAATAAAGCCGGCCGACACAAGAAAAACAACAAATAAATTCAACCTCGCACCTTTTCGCATTCTATTCCTCCTTTTTGTCCTTTGGGATACCCAAGTTAACATACGCTAAAATCAAAGTCAAGAAATTTCTGGCAACCACAATATATTGCAATAAGATACGGCTCTATCGGTAATTTATCGAATAATAATTTGGTCCCTCTTGGAACCGATGGAAACGTATTTAATTTTGACCGCTGTTAATTCTTCCAGGCGCTTTAAATAAATTTGCGCGTTTTTTGGAAGTTTGTTGTAATGACGAATACCACATGTTGGGGTTTGCCAACCCTTCATTTTTTCGTAAACCGGCACCGCCTTGCTCAAGACTTCAAAGTCCATCGGAAAATCCTTGTAAAGCTTCCCTTTGTATTTGTAAGCCGTGCACACCTGAATTTCCTTTTGATCATCCAAAACATCCAGTTTCATGATAGCCAATTCATCGATGTGATTAATAACAGCGGCATAGCGGACCAAAACGCTGTCAAACCACCCGCAGCGCCTCGGACGCCCCGTTGTCGCGCCAAATTCTTTACCCTTGCTGCGGATTTCCTCTTCCAAATCTTGGCCAAATTCCGTCGGAAAAGGCCCCTCTCCAACCCGCGTCGTGTAGGCCTTGGCGGCACCGATGATTTTATCAATCCGTGTCGGGGCTATCCCGCATCCGGAGCAAACCCCCGCAACCGTTGAATTGGATGAGGTAACGAAAGGATACGTCCCAAAATCAATGTCAAGGAATGCCCCCTGGGCGCCTTCAAATAAAATTGATTTTTTTTGATCAGCGGCATCATTTAAAAAAAGCGCCGTGTCGCAGACAAAAGGCTCAATCGCCTTGGCATAACGCAGATAATTTTCATAAATATCACCGAAGGAAAAATCATCGCGCCCGTATACCTTTTTGAAGATTTCGTTTTTTTCGGCCAAATTATCTTCAAGTTTGGCTTTGAAAATCTTGGGGTTCAGTAAATCAATAACGCGAATCCCGCAGCGAGTCACCTTATCCGCATAACAAGGGCCGATCCCGCGGCCGGTTGTCCCGATTTTATTTTTACGTTTTGATTCGCGAAGGCCGTCGAGGATTTTGTGATACGGCATCACCACATGCGCGTGGCCGGAGATTTTCAGGCGTTTAGATGAAATATTGATCTTACGTTTTTTGAGCATATCCAATTCATCCAAAAGCGCTTTGGGGTCAATGACAACGCCGTTGGCGATAACGCAAGTTTTTCTTTCATGCAAAATGGCCGAAGGAATCAAATGAAAAACGTATTGTTCGCTTCCCACGATAACCGTGTGGCCGGCATTGTTGCCTCCTTGATAGCGAACCGTGACGTCCGCGTCGCGGGATAAAATATCGATGAGCTTGCCTTTGCCCTCATCGCCCCACTGCGTTCCAAAAACAACCGTATTCATAACGATAACAACCTTTCCTAAATCACATGAACATGAATGTCCACTCGAAAACTACAGCAACATGTACAGCAAACCAAATCCTAAACCGAACAAAACACCAGCGTTAATAATCTTTATTTTGGAAAAATTTTTTTCAACGCGCTCCGCCAGCCCCTTTAACTGCAGGAGCCATAAAACAACAAAGAAGATGCTGACCAGCGGCAGGATGGCCAAAAGATTATACACAACGACGTATAAAAAAGCTGTCAATTTTTGGTTTTGCGCGCCCGACGTATACGCCAGCATGGTTAAAAAAGGCTGCCCGCGGCACACCGAGGCCAGAAACGAAAAAATGAAACCGCTGACGATGGAAATCGCAATTAAAGAAATTTTCGAACGCACCGCGCGAGAATGCCGGGGCGCCTGCGCTTGCAGCAAAAAAGGAAGCCGGGCGCAGGCGCCCTCCTTTTTCCCCTCGACACAACGCTTCCAATCACGAAAATTCGAAAACCCCAAAATCAACATCATCACCGCGACCGCCTGAAAAAAGACGCGGACAAGAAGCTCATAAATTTCAAGGATCCGGAACTTTTCAAAAACGCCCAGCTCCACAAGCGACATCGTTAGAAAAACGCTCATGATAAAGCAAATCCCGACGGCCAAAAATTCACCGCCATTTTGGCAAAACGAAAAAACAAACCACAGAAAAAAAAGAACGACAACCATCGCATACGGGCTCATCCCGTCAATCAAACCCGCCCCGATAAATGTCGCGACGCCCGCCAGTGAAGGATGCATGGTTAAACCTTGATCAATTTAACAAACAGGATGTTTTTTGTCTTGCGCAATTTTTCCAGGACTTCGTCCGAAATCTTGCTATCGACATTGACAACGCTGACCGCGAGGCCCCCAGGCGCCTCGCGCCCAAAAGTTATTCCGGCAATATTGATTTTTGCCTCTCCTAAAATGGTTCCCACCGCGCCGACAATGCCCGGCTTATCATCGTTGTTAATGAAAAGCATATATCCGCTGGGTGTCGCCTCCACATAAACATTGTTAACCTTCACAATGCGCGGCTGCTTATTTCCGGAAAGCGTGCCCCAAAGTGTCAACGTTTCTTTGTCCGTTTTTACCGAGAGGCTGATTAAATTGACAAATTCTTCCTCACCGGTTAATGAAACCTCTTCGATTTTAATCGCGCGGCTTTTGGCCACATCAAGCGCGTTAATGAAATTAACCGTTTCGCCAAGAATCGGCGAAAGAACTCCATAAACCATCGCCATGCTGATGGGGGCGGCTTTATACTGCGTTACAACGCCGCTGTAGGTAATCTTAATTTCACTCGTCCGCCCTTCAATGAGCTGGCCGGCGAATCTTCCCATGCGTTCGGCTAAATTAATATACGGCTCCAAAACTTTATACGTCGCCGGATCAACCGAAGGAAAATTGGCCGCGTTAATAATTCCTTTCCCTAATAAAGCGTTTTTTACCGTCTCGGCAATTTCGATGGCCACATTCACCTGCGCCTCGGATGTCGATGCGCCTAAATGCGGCGTCACAACACAATTGTCAAATTTCAAAAGCGGCGAATCCGGCGATACCGGCTCCTCTTCAAAAACATCCAGGGCAAAGGCGCCCACTTTCCCATCCTTCACGGCCTTCACCAGCGCCGCTTCATCGATAATCCCGCCGCGGGCGCAGTTAACAATACGCACGCCTTTTTTCATGATGGCAAATTCTTTATCAGAAATGAGGCTCTTTGTCTCATCACTTTTGGGTGTATGAACGGTGATGTAATCCGCGCGCGTAAAAAGCTCTTTAAGTTCAACAAGCTCAACTTCCATTTTTGAGGCGATTTCCACCGATATAAAGGGGTCGTAAGCGACAATTTTCATGCCAAACGATTTGGCCATTTTAGAAACAGCCGAGCCAATGCGCCCCAAGCCGACGACGCCTAAAATTTTTCCATAAAGCTCAACGCCCATAAATTTGGAACGTTCCCACTTCCCGCTCTTTAAGGAAGCGTGAGCTTGAGGAATATTGCGTGTTAACGCCAAAATCAAACTCATCGTATGTTCAGCGGTTGACGTGGTATTCCCGCCGGGCGTATTCATTGCCACAATCCCTTTTTTGGTAGCGGCTTTTAAATCCACATTGTCCAAACCAACGCCCGCGCGGCCGATAAATTTAAGTTTGTCGGCGGCCTCAATAATATCCGCCGTCACCTCCGTGCCGCTTCGGATAATCAAGGCATCGTAACCTTTGATGATATTTTTTAGCTCATCGGGCTTAAGGCCGTATTTGCAATCCACCTGAAATTCTTTGACCGCCTTTAATATCGCAACGCCCTCTTCGGCGAGCTTATCGCTAATAAGAATTTTTGCCATAGCCGTCACCTTTTAGTTTTATGAAATATTATGAATTAAAAACTTTTTGCGCGGCCATTACGCCTGCGCCTAATTCAAACTTGTGGCCCATTTCTTTGAGGACTTTTTCAACGCAGGAAATCCCCGCTAAAATATCATATTCGTCAATTGCGCCCATGTGGCAGACACGAAAGATTTTTCCCTCAAGCTCGGATTGCCCGCCGGCAAAGGTCATGCCGTGAGTATCGCGCATCGTTTTCACAAGCTTTTTCCCGTCGATTCCAGCGGGGACATTAATCGCTGTGACAACATTGGAGGCGCAACCGGGGTCCGCAAAAAGTGTTAACCCAAGCGCTTTAACAGCGGCGCTGACGCCTTGTTTTAATTTTTTATAACGGGCGAAGAGTTTATCCAGCCCTTCCTCTTTAATCATTTTCAGGCTTTCATTAAGCGCGATCACAATGCCGATGGCCGGTGTAAATGGCGTATCGGTTTGGTCCGCCGCTTTCTTGGCTTTCTTTAAGCTGAAATAATATTTTGGGCTTGTGGATTTTTCAACAAGCGCAAGCGCTTTAGCGCTTGCGCTGATAAACGCCAAACCCGGCGGCAGCATCAAGCCTTTTTGCGAACCGGAAACAACAACATCCACGCTCCAGTTATCCGTTTGTAAATCCACCGCACCAAGCCCGCTAATGGCATCAACCACAAAAACAGCGGAAGTTTTTTTGACAATCTCACCAATCGCCTGGATATCCGTATCAACACCGGTGGATGTTTCCGTCAATGTTGTAAAAACCGCTTTTATATTTTTGTTGGCACCTAATACTTTTTCAATTTGAGCCGGATCAACGGCTTTGCCGCTTTCGGCTTTTATCACTTCAACTTTGATGCCATAGGCTTTGCATAATTCGCTCCAACGCTCGCCGAATTTTCCCGCCTCCGCCACAAGTGCAGTATCGCCGGCGGAAAGCAGATTGCAGACCGCCGCCTCCATCGCGCCCGTCCCGGATGAAGTTAAAATAAAAATATCGTTTTTTGTTTGAAAAACGTGTTTCAGGCCTTCCGTGGCTTCTTTTAAAATTGCCTGAAACTGCGGCGTGCGGTGATGAATGATTGGCCGGCCCAAAACCTCGCAGATGCGCGGCGGGATTTGGGTTGGCCCGGGAGTGAGGAGAAGGTTTCTTTTCATAGCTGTGTTCCTTTGTTATTTTTTCACGTCAATTTTATTGGGAAGAACTTCATCAATCAGCCCATAGGCCTTTGATTCCTGCGCCGACATAAAAAAATCCCTGTCGGAATCTTTTTGAATTTTGTCCAATGGTTGATTGGTATGCTTCGCGAGAATGCTGTTTAAATCATCTTTCATCCGCAAAATTTCTTTAGCCTGAATGGAAATGTCGCTGGCCGCGCCCTGCACGCCGCCCCAGGGCTGATGAATCATGACGCGGGAATACGGAAGGCCATATCTTTTTCCTTTTGTCCCGGCGGTCAAAAGAACCGCCCCCATACTCGCCGCCTGCCCGATACAATACGTGCAGACGTCCGGCTTGACATATTGCATTGTGTCATAAATCGCCAACCCCGCCGAGACCGAGCCGCCGGGAGAATTGATGAAAACATTAATATCTTTGGTCGCATCCTCGTATTGAAGGAAAAGAAGCTGGGCGATAACAAGGTTGGCAACAACATCGTCAATCGCCGTGCCAAGAAAAATAATCCTCTCCTTTAAAAGCCGCGAATAAATATCATACGCCCGTTCGGCGTGGCCGGTTTTTTCAATCACCATGGGAACAAGCACCTGCGCTCTTTCTTTGTCCATCTTATTTTCCCCCTTCCGGTTCTTTCCAGTCGGCTTCTTTTAAAAGAAACCCGATAATTTTATGAAACAGATTCTCGCCTTTTTCAATGGTCATGTTTTCAAGCTCGGCGATTTTGTCCAAGATAAAATAAATCTTAATATCGCGCTCGGCGTTCTTTTTCAAATCCTCGCGCATTTCGCCTTCCCGTTTGGTGATATCTTCCTCGGGAATCCCCTGCGTGCGAAGGCGCTGTTTGGTATCTTCCAGAAGATGCTCCAGCTGACGGTTCACGGCAGATTCGGGAACGGCAAGCGTCGTATTTTTCAAAAGATGGTCAATCACCTGCTGTTCGATATCCATGCGGTTGTGGCGGTCTTTGTCGATTTCCAGCTGACGCTTTAAGGACGATTTAAAGTCCTCCAGATTCGCGTAACCCAAACTTCGCGCGAAGGTGTCATCGATGGGAATCTCTTTGCCCTGGGCCTGGCTTTTTTTGAAAATATCGATGGCTTTTTCGATTTCCTCATCATTAACTTGCGAATTTTTCTTCGTGACTTTAAGGCCCTTATAACTTTTAATTTTAACGTCCGGCTTAATATCAAGCTTTGCCGTAAAAGAAACGACGCCGTCTTTGAAAGAAACATCATCAATCTCGGGAAGGTCAATGGGCGAAAGAGAATTTTCCGTAACCGCCTCCTGATAAACTTCCGGAATAAGCTTTTTAACAACCTCATCCTGGGCGAGCTTGCTGTAACGGCTTTCCAGCACATGGCGCGGGGCCTTGCCGGGGCGAAACCCCTGAATCTGCGCTTCCTTGCCGATTTCGCTATACACCTCGTTGAGTTTTTTTAAAACACGTTCACGGGGAACTTCAAAACGAAGCTCGCGTTTTGTGGCATCAATTTTTTTAACTTCGACTTTCATCATCTCTCGCTTTCTATTTTTTCTTATGGCTCTACATGCTAAACTTTTCGCCCAAATAAATCTTGCGCGCCTTAGGGTCGTTAATCAAATCCGCCGCCGTTCCCGACATAAGGACCCGTCCGTCGGCAATCAGATACGCCCTGTCGGTGATCGAAAGGGTTTCCCTGACGTTATGGTCCGTCAAAAGAATTCCCAGGCCCCGCTCTTTTAAGTCGCGGATAATTTCCTGCGCCTCGGCAACGACGATCGGGTCAATCCCCGAAAATGGCTCATCCAAAAGGATAAACGAAGGGTTGGTGACAAGGGCGCGGGTGATTTCAAGGCGCCTTCGCTCTCCGCCGGATAATGTGTACGCCTTGCTTTTGGCCAGATGCGCGATTTTTAATTCCTCAAGCAAAGACTGCAGCCGCCTGTCGCGTTCGCGCGGGCCGATGGGAAGCGTTTCCAGAATCGCCATAATATTTTCCTGCACGGTGAGCTTTCGAAAAATGGAGGCCTCCTGCGAAAGATACCCCATTCCCAAACGACAGCGCTCGTGAATCGGTTTACGCGTGATATTTTCCTGATCGAAAATAATCTGCCCTTCGTCCGGCGGAATAATCCCAACCGCCATGTAAAATGTCGTTGTCTTTCCGGCGCCGTTGGGGCCTAAAAGCCCGACGATTTCCGAGCGGCGCACGGAGATGGTGAGCCCGTCAACCACCCGGCGGCCGCCGTAACTTTTAACAAGATTGCGCGCTTCCAAAAGATACATAGATTATTCTTTCGCCCCGCTTGAAATCGCCGCTAATTCTTCCGTTGGTTGCGCCGCGGGCGTCCCGGTCGAATTTTCATTTTCAGCGGAATTTTCAGGGGAATTTTCAGGGGAATTTTCAGCGGAATCTTCCGCGGGTTTTTCTTCAGATTTTTCCCCGCCTAAAGAAGGCATGGCGTTATTTTGCGTGTAGAGAATCAATTTGGGAGTTCCCAAAAGCGTCAACTTTTTTGTTGTCGCTTCATAAATCGCTTTATCGGAATGTGATTCGTTTTTTCCCTGAATGATAACGACGTTGCCGATGCAAATCATTTCTTTGATTTGTTTGGTCGCGGTGTCAAACAAAGCCTCAATCTTATCCGCCATCAGCTTTCGGTCGCCGTCAATGGCGACGACATTGGTGTTAAAAGTCGCCTTCTCGTTGAGGTATTCCATTTCCAACGGCCCGTCGCAGGTGATGGTGATCGCGCCCGTCGATTGTTCGCTCGGCTCGGGCTTCATATTGACCGTCACATCTTTATTGAGCTGTGCCGATCTTAGGTTGGGGTGGCCAATCGCGCCGGTCCCCGTGGCCGTCATATCGTCTTTGGTGAGGACAACCTTATCATCGGTTTGCACCAAATCTTTTTCCCTGTCCCAATCCAGCGAATCGGTGGTGAGTTTCGCGCCGGTTTGGGTTGTCATCACAACATCTTTTTCAAGATGCATTTGCCCGTTTGCCTTGTTCATGATTCCCGTTTGAGCTGTTACATTCATCTGCTCTTCGCCGTAGGCGTTGGCGGTGAGGTTAGTCAGCTCAACCATATCCCCGACGATATCGGCGTTGTCGCCCTTTAAATCCCATGACTTTTTTCCGCCTTCACCGTAGCCGACCAAATTAAAGCCCTGAAACTGCTGAGGCGAATCTTCGGCATAAATCATCATGCTACTAAAAAGAAAAATGACAAGTGTTAATAGGATTTTTTTCATGTTCACGCGTAGGTGGAAAATGTTTTTTGCCATTTACCTTGAGTTTTTAAAATAAGTTCAATGATTTCTCGCACCGCCCCATTGCCACCCTTATTTTTGGTAACGTAATCGGCCGCTTTTTTAACCTCGGGAACCGCATTGGAAACCGCAACGGAAAATCCGACACGTTTTAAAACCTGGATATCCGGCAAATCATCGCCGACAAAGCAAACATTCTCATCTTTCACTTTAAAATGCCGTAGAAGCGCTTGGTAGGCGCCCATCTTGGGAAACGCATCCTGATAAACTTTGTCCATATTCAAATCTTTGGCGCGAAGCGAAACAACCTTTGAGGCGCGCGCCGTGATAATCGCCGTCTTAAAACCGGCGTGTTTCAACAGAACAAGGGCAAAACCGTCTTTAACGTCAAAATTTTTCGTCTCTTCGCCGCGGCTATCCAGCACAATTTTCCCGTCGGTCAAAACACCGTCAACGTCCAATGCCAAAACCTTAATCTTTTTAATCTTATCGCTAACGCGTGACATTAAAATATACCGGCTTTCAGTAAATCCTGAATATCCAAAAGCCCGACACACTTGGCGTTCTTATCAACAACCGGAATTTCATCAATCTTGCGTTCTTTGAGGAGGCTCATCGCCTCGGCCGCGAGCTTTTCTTTGTTAATCGTTGTGGGATTTTTGGTCATCACATCCCCAACTTTTTCCTTAAGGACATCCGCGCCTTCTTCCAAATGCCGGCGTAAATCACCATCCGTAAAAATCCCCGAAAGTTTTCCTTTGCCGTCGATAACACAGGCTGAACCGCATCGGGCGCGGGTAATGGAAAGCAAAACATCTTTGACGCGCGTTGCGGAGCCAACTTTCGCAAAATGGCTCCCTGCGCGCATAATATCTTCGACTTTCAAAAGAAGTTTGCGCCCCAAATTTCCGCCGGGATGATAAAACGCGAAATCTTCTTTTTTAAAACCCTTACGGTCAATCAGGCACGCCGCCAGCGCGTCCCCCATCACAAGAGTTGCCGTTGTCGATGCCATCGGCGCTAAACCCAACGGACAACCTTCTTTTTCGACAGAAACATTTAACGCAACGTCGCTGTATTTGGCCAGTGTTGATTTTGGATTTCCTGTGATCGCGATAACTTTGGCGCCGATTTTTTTGATCAAGGGTAAAAGTTTTTTTGTTTCTTCCGTCTCACCGCTGTTGGAAAGCAAAATCAAAACATCGTTTCGCGTGACTTGCCCCAAATCGCCGTGAACGGCTTCCGCGCTGTGCATCCACAAGCTCGGCGTTCCGGTCGAAGAAAGCGTGGAGGCGATTTTACGCCCGATAATTCCGGTTTTTCCCATTCCCGTAACAATGACGCGCCCGCAGCGCCCCTGGCGGGAATCGGTGCACTTACAAATTAAATCAACGGCTTTTAAGAAATTTTTATCGAGCGATTTTGCTAAATGCAAAATCGCTTGAGCCTCAATCCTAATCACCTCTTTTGCCCGTGTCAGTGACATCAATCACTCTTTCTATGTGATTTTCTACTATTTCCTGCGCTTCACAATCGCGTCAATCGCTTTTAATTCTTTTAAAAGGGCTTCGAGTTTGTTGAGCGCCAGCATATTGGGCCCATCGGAAAGTGCGCGCTTGGGGTTGGGATGAATCTCCATAAAAAGCGCCGCCACACCCGCAGCCATCGCGCAACGCGAAAGGAGCGGAATAAATTCGCTGTCCCCGCCGGAAGAAGCACCCTGCCCCGCCCCCGCGGGGCGTTGAACGCTATGCGAAGCATCATAAACAACCGGATAACCGGTTTTTTTCATAATCGCAAGCGAACGAAAATCACTGACCAGCGTATTGTAGCCGAAGCTCACGCCACGCTCGGTCAAAAGGATTTTTTTGTTGCCGCGGCTTTCGATTTTCTTAATGATCTGCCCGACATCCCACGGCGCCAAAAATTGCCCCTTTTTGACGTTGATAATTTTTCCCGTATCCGCGGCGGCTTTAAGCAAATCCGTTTGCCGGCATAAAAAAGCGGGAATTTGTAAAATATCCAAAACCTCCGCCGCATCCTCGACTTCTTGCGGAGTATGAACATCGCTTAAAACCGCGACGCCAATTTTTTCTTTAACCTCACGAAGGATTTCCAAGCCTTTTTTAAGCCCGGGCCCGCGGAAAGACTCGATGGACGTGCGGTTGGCTTTATCATAACTGGCTTTAAAGATGAACGGAATTTTGAGGCGTGCGGTGATTCTCTTAATTTCGGCGGCAGTCTTTAAAGTAACCGCGCGGTTTTCAATCACGCATGGCCCACCGATAAAAACAAACGGTTTGTCGTTAGCAATCTGGATATTTTGAAGTTTGATGATTTTATCCATGGCTTTTTTTCTTTCGTAAAACATCCTCGACGCGCTTTAAATCTTCTTTTGTATCGACAGCGATCGCATTGAAATTTGTCTCGACTGTTTTGATTTTGTATCCCGCTTGCAGCACTCTTAACTGCTCAAGTTTTTCAATTTGCTCAAGCGACGATGGCGGCAAATTTTTAAAACTCAATAAGAAATCTTTTCGATACGCGTATAATCCAAAATGTTTGTAATATTTAACTTTGTTGCTGGAAATTCCTTCGCGGTTGTAAGGAATGGCCGAGCGCGAAAAGTAAAGCGCAAAACCCTGATGGTCAACGACAACTTTAACGACGTTGGGATTCTCAATATCTTTCGCGTCCGTAATCGGCTTAATCACCGTCGACATCATGCACGCCTTATTTTCCAAAAGAGCTTTGGTCATATCATCAATCATCGTCGGCGAAACCAGCGGCTCATCGCCCTGGATATTAACGACAATTTCCGTGTTAAGCGACTTAACAGCTTCGGCGATACGATCCGTTCCTGAGGCACAATCTTTGGATGTCATCACGGCTTCCGCGCCAAAACCTTCGCAAATCTTTTTGACCTTCGCGTCATCGCAGGCAATCATCAGCCGGTCGAGAAGCTTGGCTTTTTTGGCATTTTCCCAGACATGTTGAATCATGGGCTTGCCGCAAAGGTCAGCCAAAACTTTTCCTTTAAGCCTTGTCGAGCCGTAACGCGCCGGAATAACGCCGATGGTGTTCATTATTTTAAAATCCTAAATCCTAATCTCGAAATTCTAAACAACTTCCAATGCTCAAATGCTTCAATGCTCAAAACAATGTTTCGGTCATTTGGGATTGTCATTTTGAACATTGTTTAGAATTTAGGGTTTAGATATTAGAGTTTACTAAGATTTAATCGCACCCGAAAGTTCTTTACGCGTCACCGTGGCCGCGCCTAATTTCCCAACCACAATCCCCGCCGCGTAATTGGCCAAATCCGCCGCCTCGTGTTTTGTCGCGCCCGCCGTCAGGCCAAGGGTAAAAACTGAAATAACGGTATCTCCCGCGCCAGTTACATCAAAAACCTCCCGCGCGCGGGTGTTGATATGAATTGGTTTTTTACCTTTTTCAAAAAGACGCATGCCTTTATCGCCAAGTGTGATCAAAAGCGATTCTAAATTAAGGAACTTCAAAATCTGCGTCCCGGCTAAATCAATTTCTTCGTCGTTGTCAAGCTTGTCGGTTGTAACCGCGAACCGCCGCCCGGCGCTGTGGCGGATTTTAATGTCTCTGATCGCGTTCTCCGCCTCTTTTTTATTGGGCGTAATCACCGTCACCCCGTTGTAATAACTGAAATGCTCAACCTTGGGGTCCACCGCGATGATTTTCTTTTTTTCAATCGCCAGTGAACAGACATCAGCCACCAACGACGCCGAAATCATGCCCTTGCCGTAATCGGAAATGATCACGGCATCGCAGGCGCGCAGAGATTTTAAAATAAAATTTCTCATCCTTTGATACACGGGAGTGTCGGTGAGGCCGACATTTTCTTCCCGGTCAATGCGCAAAACCTGTTGATGGCCGGCGACAATGCGCGTTTTTAAAATTGTCGGTTTCTCCGGATCCACAAAAATGCCGTGCGGGTTTATTTTGCGTTTTTTTAATTCTTTCAGGAGGATTTTTCCTTCCGCGTCGCGCCCGATTTGGCCGACCAACGTCACATGAGCGCCTAAACTACGCAGATTATTGGCCACATTGGAAGCGCCGCCGGGCGTATAGGAAGATTTTCCTTGCTGAAGGACAATGGGGACAGGCGCCTCGGGAGAAATCCGCGAGACATCTCCTCGTACGTATTCATCGAGGATCAAGTCGCCGATAACCAAAATGCGCTTCTGGTCAAACTTGGAAATAATCTGTTTGTAAGGATGTGTCATGTGCTTAGAAATTGAGATCAGCAATTAAGATAGCTTATCAAAATGAGAGCGGATTTTAGCACGCTTTATTGTGAGCGTCAAATATTTCCCTACGAGGCCAAAATCTTCTCCACCGCCTCTAAAACCTCTTCTGGCGTAATGGCTTTCAGACATTCAAAGCCGACAACACAGTTGTGCGCCAGGCAGATATTACAGCCGACTTCCTTGTGAAGAACAATGTCTCTGGCCCCAAGCGGTTTCCAGCGCGCCGGGCTTAAACCCGCTTGATTTCTGCCAAAAATAGAAATAACCGGCGCCCCAACCGCCGCCGCCATGTGTACCGGGCCGGAATCATTGGAAATAAGAAGTTGCGATTTGGCGAGCAAAGCCGCCAGTTGGCTTAGCGATAAGCTTCCTGAAAGGTCACTGGCAGCATTTGGAGCGTTTTTGAGAATTTGGGCGGAAATGTTTTTTGTTTCTTCGCCGCCAATGAGAAAAACTTTGTTTCCGCTTTGCGCTAATTTTTTGACAACTTTTGAAAAGTTTTCGGCCGGCCAGCGTTTGGAAACACAGCTCGCGCCGGGATGAATGACGACGAAACGATCACTTTCTTTGATGTTATTCTCGCGCAGAAACGTAGCGGCCCATTTCTGCGACTCTTCTTTCACAGGAATCGAAAGCTTGAGATTGCTCTTGAGATTGTCGGCGTGGACGCCGATACTTTCGAGTAAATCCAAACAATACTGCGCCTCGTGTTTACTGCCTTGCGAGCGTGTATCAGCAATGGGTTGGGTAAGCAAAAATCCAAATTTATCGTTTTTGTAACCGATGCGCGCAGGGATTCCGGCCAAAAAACAAAGAAGATTCGCGCGTTTTTTTGTGTGAAAAATAATGGCGAGATCGAATTTTTTGCGCCGAAGTATAGCGATGAGCGAAAAAAATCCCAACCCTTTGTGCACGCCTTTTTTATCATCGATGAGAACTTCGTTTAAGCTGGGATTTCCATCGACTATTTGGCGCGTTTCCGGCGTAACAAGAATTGAAATCCGCGCCGCCGGAAACGCGCTTCGCACCGCCTCTATCGCCGGTGTGGTCAAAACCACGTCTCCAATACGATCCGTGCGAACGATGAGAATATTTTTGTAAGGTTTCATATCAAATTAAAAATACATGCCTCCGAAATTCGTATGCTCAGCTATTTCTTTGGTAATTTCTTTTTTTGCTTTCGCTCAACGAGTCTGATACTTTCAGCGGTTGGAAGATTTTCTGGCATGGTCCCGCCAATTTCTTCGATTGTCTTTCTCACCTTTTTGCCAACCTCGTAATGTGTTCGATTTGCCGCGAACTTATCTTTAATATTATCCCGCTTCAACTTTTCTTCTGTTTGAGTCGCGCGAAATAAATTGGCCGCCAGTTCCGTGCTACCCATATGATCCAAAATCTGTTGCCCTTTTTTCAAACCTTTTCGGGTATGAATATCCTTAGAAACCAATCCGCCATAAAGGCCTTTATACCCGTGATCTTGAAAGATTGCATAATCCATCGGTTCAAGAACACCGGCATTTCGCGCAACCCCGGCCAGCAATCTGTTATGAACTTTTAATTGGTTACGTAGAAATAAGCGTTTTTCTTCCTCCGTTTCCAGCTTCTGATATTCTGTCAATTCCTGAATTTCTTGTTTTCTCGTCTGGATGGCAAAATAAGTCTGCCCCAAAGCTACAGTCGGCTTGGAAGGGTCGGCATTTTGGACAATCAGATAACAGGCGTACCGCGACAAAATGACATCTTGAATTTCACGCTGGGCTCCCGACCCTATGCCGACCATTTCGTGTACATCCACGAAATGGTTTTCTGTCTGCTGATTGCTATTTAGGCAGGCCTCTTTTGCTTTGACAATAACCGGTAGAAAATTTCGGTATTCCAAATAACCCAGGATTTTTGCCAATTCTCTCGCAGACCAGGAATCCTGGCCATGCTCATTGGTTTTACGAATATTTTCAAAAACCGACGCGTGCGCTTTTTGCATTTCTTTCGCTGTCATAATGAATTCTCCTTCTACTGCGCCCCTTCCCTAAACGCCCTTTACAATTCTGACAAAATACACTTAAATAGAAATCCTCTTTTTAGCATATTTTATAAACTCATCCCGCTTAGGACTAATCTTAACATCTACCAAATAAAACCGTCCTGAACTGATGAGCCAAAATATTTTATCCACGGTATAAGCATCTTCGCCAACGGCTTCCGACATCTCAATAATTGCTTTGTAAACTTCATAAGGATCAGAGGATTTGCTTAGCTTTAATTCACTAAATATTTTAATCAAATGCACATCCGGCTTCGGGTAATCCCGATATCCTAATTCTTTTAAGAAATCGCATGCCAGAGCCAATCCAAACCCTTTTATCTCGCGACTAAGAAGCATCGGGAGAGCCGCCTTGGTATATTTATTGAGCGAAAAGGTTTTAATAAAACTATCAAGTTGATCTTTATCCTTGAAGGAAACCATAAAGCTACTGCCAGAAATAATGCCTTCTGAAAATTTCCACCAAAGGTTTCTTTTGCTTTGCACATTCTTGATATCAAACTGATTTCTAAACGCTTTGAATAATTCAACTGCATTAGAATATTTACTAAGTATTGCCTTGGCATCATAATCACATAATATAGATTTCAACCGCTTTTCTCTTCCTTTGAAATTGATAACTGATGCCATCATATTTCTATTAGACAATGATTCGATCAATCTTCGATTGGCATCCCTAATGTTATTAAATTTCGATTTGTGTTCAAGATGCTTTACAAGAACGGAATCGCTTAATTCTTGATACTGTACGATAAGATTGTCCAAAAACCTTTTCGCACATTCAAAAACAAACTTGTATTTATCCAATTTCGTCATATTCTTTACCTAACAGCTATCATAATCCAAAAATTCAAGGCAAAATTAAAAAATTTGGGGGGAAATTCCAACCCTATTCTTCCTCAATTTACTCTTTGCTCTTAATCTTATTCTTTAAAACTAGAAAATTTCTTTTACTCGAAATCAGATAATGTTCTTTAAGCCGCCAGGGGATGTCGCGCCTGTAGTCCTCGGCAGAAAGTTTATTCATCACTTTTCCCGTCTTTAGGCTGCGGATATCCAGCCCCGCGGATTTGGCAATCGGCCAGGAGCCGGCAAAATCCCACAGAGAACATTTGATAATCGATCCCACCCCGCGGCCGATGGAGGGCCAACACAAATCAATGGTGGCGCACGCCTGGCTTAAGGTCCGGCAATCTTTAGGGTCCCAATCAAATTCCTTAAAAAAATTATCAATCAAAAGAAAAAGAGACTGACTGGTTATTTTCTGACTCTTGGGGCGAATCAGGCTTCGCGCCTCATTTTTTCCAAAGGCATTCTGGATAAAAAAAGATTTTCGGCCGTCACAAAAAAACAATTCTTTAAACGCCGGAAAATAAACCGCCCCCATCCATGGCTTTAAATTTTTAAAAACACCGATTGAAATGGCGTAGGTCGGCATGCCATTAGAGTAATTACGCGTGCCGTCGATGGGATCAACAGTCCAGACATACTTTGCTTTTCTTAAAGCTTGCTCGTTTAGAAAATCTATTTTGCGCGGGTCTTCTTCATCGATAAGAATATGTTCGCCGCTAGAAAGAAAATCCCGCAAGCGCGCGTGGATAAGATGTGCGATTTTTATATCCGCATCCGTCACGATGGATTTGTCGGCTTTAAAGGCGGGATGGCTTTTATCGACGAGCGCGAGCGCGATTTTTCCCGCCTCAAAAACCAGCGATTGAAGGCGTTTGGCGATACGGATGGAATCGTTTTTTATTTTCATGAGAACTTTCTGCGGGGAAAATCGCGCTGAAATATTTGGAATTTAAAAGGGCGCGGCTTAATTCCATTAAGCCGCGCCCTTCATTTTACTTCTGAAAACTGACCGGCTATTTTTTACATTTTGGGCAAAGATTCAATGATCCCGCCAGAAGCGCGATCCCGGACAAGCCCACCAAAATATAAACGATTTTTCCTAAGATGGACCCCACTCCCAAGATTTGATCGACCAAGTTGAAATCCGCAACAGCCACCAATCCCCAGTTGAGCGCGCCAACCGCCGCCAGTATTCCGGCGACCTTGCAAACACAGCATCCTTCTTTAAGCATAACGCCCTCCTTCAATGAGTCCCAATGTTTCATTGGGACGAGTTGAACCCCCGCGCCTTGTTTTTGCTTTTTAAAAACAGCGGGGGTTACGGGTTATGATTTGGCCCTTGCCAAACTTCACTTTTATTATATTCCAAATTACACGAGCCGTTCAAAAAAAATCAAGATTTTTGCGCGGTTAAAATATTTTTGGCCGCGTCCAAAACCTGGGCGACAGAAACGCGCTCCATGCATTCATGCGCCGCATTGCTCCTGGGTTTTTCGCACGCCGCGCAACGGGCGTCGCTTTTAACCAAACAACTGTTTTTCCCCCACGGCCCGTATTTCACATGATCGCTGGGCCCAAAAATCGCAACCGCTGGAATATCCAAATAACTGGCCATGTGCATCGTGCCGCTGTCGTTGGCCATCACAAGGCTCGCGCGCGCCACAAGCGCCGCCAATTCCTTTAAAGTTGTTTTTCCGCACAAATTCAAAAATCCGCTTTTCATCTCTTTTACAACAGCCTCCACGGAGGGCTCATCATGTTTATCGCCGACAAAAATAATTTTCAGGTTGTATCGCGCGGCTAAACTATCCGCCGCCTGCGCGAAACCTTCCGGTTTCCAGCGTTTCAAATGATTGGCGGCGCCGGGGGCAATAACGGCAAACCGTTCTTGAAGTGAAATATTCGGCGACATCAGCTTTTTTACCGCTTCTTGTTCGCGCGGCAAAATCGGCAAGGCAAACCGAACGCGCGCTTCATCAGTTTTCCCAAGAATAGCTTTTAAGCGATTCAGGTGCTTTTGCCTCATGTGAATATGATTTTCCTTTTTTATGATGATTGCCGTGCGGTATTTGGCGCCAACGAGCAAAGGAATAGCTGTATTTCGTAAATCAACAATAAGGTCAAATTTTTCCCGGCGAAGAGAAAGGGCCCAGCGAAGCTGGGCCCAGGCATTTTGGCGTTTGTCGAAAACGATAACCCTTTTAATCGAGGGATTACCTTCGAAAAGCCCTTGCGCCTTTGGGCCCACCACCACATCAATCTCGGCTTTTGGAAATTCCTGCCTTAAAACATCAAAGACTGGAAACGTCAAAATACAATCTCCGATGTTGCTTAAGGTAATAAAAAGGATTTTCTTAATTTCGCCGCAGGCGTTTAATTTCATCAAGCACATCCTCAACCGTAATCGCGCGCATACACACATTCGCCGGGCAATCAAGGTAATAACATGGAGCCCTGTTGCAGACAACATCCCGCTGTAAAACAACCGCATTGGCGCCCACGCGCGGGCCGGTTACCTCCGGACGCGTCGGGCCAAACAAACCAATCACCTTTGCCCCAACCGCATTGGCCAAATGAAGCGGGCCCGTGTCGGCGGCAACCATAAGGTTCGCGCGTTTAAATAAAGCGGCAAGCTCATTGAGCGTCGTCTGGCCCGCGAGAACAACCGGCTTGTGTTTTGTCATGTTTGAAATTTGTTCGGCCAGCATTTTATCCTGCGAAGCCCCAGGGATGACAACCTTACCCAATTGTTGCCCATAAATCCCGTCGATCAGCTTCGCGAAGTTTTCCGGCGGCCAGCGTTTTAAATCCCAATTGCCGCCGGCGTTGACCACAATGAGAAAATCATCCGGCCCCACATGGTTGATGTTTAGAATTTGATTCACCCGAATCAGAGAATTGGCATCAACGCCCAACCGGTAACTTCGCTCAACCACTTTAATTCCGTAAGACTCAATCACCTGAAGATAATAATCACTGCGGTGAATCCGGTTAACATCCGCCTTGGGCTTAACTTTATGTGTTAAAAGAAATCCGCGGCCCTTTGTATCGTAGCCGACGCGCTCAGGAATCGCGGCCAAAAAAACAAATAAGGCGCGCGTCAGCGAGCGATGAAGCAAAAAGGCGATATCGAATCTGCGCCGGCGTATGTCATCAATCAATCTCAATTTTGCCAAGAATCCGGAGTGCCTTCCTCTTTCATCGTAAACAATCACTTCATTAATTTCGGGAACATTTTCCAAAATGTTTTTAACACGCGGCGGCGCGAGGCAGGCAATCCTGGCGTTAGGATACGCTGTTTTTAACGCCTTAAAAATTGGAAGCGAAAAAATGACATCGCCCAGCCAGTTGACGTTGACGACAAGAATATTTTGAAAATCTTTGTTCATGTTTTGTTGATCACGAACCGGTAAAGCGCCAGAGTTTTTTCCATCATTGTGTCGATGGACAATTCCTCTTCGATAAATTTCCTCGCCGCTAAACTGATTTCTTTCGCCTTGGCCCTATTCATTAAAAGAAAAATGACCGCATCGCTTAAGGCATCCGCATCGCCCGGCTCAACAAGAAGTCCGGTTTCAGTGTCTTTAATCAAATCCACGATCCCGCCCGTGCGCGAGGCAACAACCGGCACGCCCGCCGCCTGAGATTCGATAATGGAAAGGCCAAAGCCTTCTTCCAAAGACGGCGCGACAGAGACATCAAAAATCTCCAACACCTCGGCGGGATGATTAATCACCGGAAAAAAACGCACGTGGCGATCCAGCCCCAAATCCCTTGTCATTTTTTTAAGCTCGCCCTCCAGCCGGCCCAAACCGATAATCAACAAAAGCGCCGCGGGGATTTTCTCAACAACTTTTTTCATCGCCAAAAGAAGGGTTTTGTGCCCCTTTTCCTTTGAGAGCCTGGCGATAATGCCAATCACCGACTCACCTTTAAGGCCAAATTCAAGACGGCGGGTTCTTTTTTCTTCCTCGCCGGCCGGTTTAAACCGCGCCGAATCAATCCCGTGATGAATCAAAAAAACTTTATCCTTGGAAACCCCGAAATCACAAATTAAATGTTCGCGTACCGCGACGCTGATGGCCGCGACAGCATCTCCCCAGCAAGGGAATAACCTTCGCCAAAGGCGCTTTTTGTAAAAGCCGTGGCATGTCGAAATATAAGGCCTCCCCGTCAACTTGCCGAGGATAAAACCCATTACTTGGGTGACGCGCGTCTGCGAATGGATAATGTCGATATTTTTTTCTCGAATAAGTTTAACAAGTTTGGGCAAAGCAAAATAAATCTTAGGGCTCAATTCCGATTTGGTGCGGATATTAAGCGTCACGTGTTCGCCGCCGAAAGATCTTATTTCCTCCACCATATTACCGCCGCTGGAAACAACAATTATTTGATGTCCGGCCTTGGAAAGAATCTTCACCAACCGCCAGATATAGCTGGTGATTCCTCCGGAATTCATATGGGTTGAAAGAATAAGAATATTCATGATGTTTTTTTCACCAAGGCCATGAGGCTTGCGATTTCCCGCGCCACCTCATCGGGCGTGATCAGATTCATGCAATCATGGGTCTTGATTTTACATTGCGGGCTGTAACACGGCGCGCAGGGAAGGCTTTTTCTTAAAACGCGGAATGTCTCCGCCGGCGGCAAATGCCGGTGATAATCCGTCGGCCCAAAAAAAGCGAGAAACGGCGTCCCGACGGATGCCGCGATATGCATCGGCGCTGAATCCATCGTCACATAAACCGCGCAGCGTTTAATGAGAGATGCCAGCTGTAAAATTCCGGTCTTCCCCACAAAAACCGCCGGCTTTGCCTTTGTTAAGCGCAACAATTCATTCAACGCATCTCTGTCCTTTTCCGTGCCCGTCACAACAACGCGTAAACCTTTTCCCGCAAGGATATCGCATAACCGCGCCACGTAGTGGATGGGCCAGTTTTTACTCTTCCATCTTTGGGAGGCGGCGATATTGATCCCTACAATCGGATGCCCCTGCCCCAGCCATTGGGCGTCCCATAACCCTTGGATATATTCCTCGTCTTGCTTGGACGGCCACAGCTCAAGGCGCGCGCCGGTATCGCAGGAAATACCCAGCATATTGAGGATTTGAAATTGGTGCTCAACCGGCGGCATAATGGCGCCGATGTCTTTGATGCGATGGGATAATAAAAATCCAAACTTACCATTGTCGTATCCGTAGCTTTCCGGCGAGAAACTTAAAAGGGAGAGCAAATGGCTGATGCGGTTATTTTGAAAATCAATGACCTTGTCGATTTTGTGGCGCCGCAGTTTCCCCGCGATTCTCAAGAGCCCTTTGAATCCTTTGTCCGTGTCTTTCACATCAAAAACAATCAGCTCATCAACATACGGGCATCGCTGGAGAATCTCGCGCGACTCTTTTCCAACAAGGCAAAATATTTTGGCATAAGGAAATTTCTCGCGAATAGCCTTTAGCGAGGCCGTCACCAAGACAACGTCGCCGACAGAGCTGATTTTAATAACCAGGATACGCAAAGATTTCAACAACTCTTCATAAACGGCAATCGTCTTTGAGGCCATGTGTTCAAGCTTAAAATTCTCCTCAAGCTTTTTGCGCGCCGCAATGACAAAACCTTCGGCCAACTTTTTGTCCTTAAGGACGCGCAGGACCGCGCGAGCCATCTCATCGGTATCTTTGGGCAAAACCAAGAAGCCTGTTTTACCATCATCAATGATTTCAACAACACCCCCCACCTTTGTAGCCACAACGGGAACGCCCGCCGCCTGCGCCTCTAAAATCACACGCCCAAAAGCTTCCTGAGTGACCGTCGATAATACCAGGACATCACTTTGAGCCAATAGTTGCGGGATATCGCGGCGGTTGCCTAAAAACTCCACATACTCCGCCAGGCCGAGGCGCTTGACCAAGACTTCCAGCTCTTCCTTGTATGCATCTTTTCCCGCGGGCGCATCACCGATAATCCAAATCCGGCACTTGGGAAGCGAGCGGACAACTTTGGCCATGGCCCTAATAAAATAAGCATGCCCCTTAAGCGGCGTCAACCGCCCGACAATCGCGATGGTGTGAATTGTTGAATTTGTTTCCAAGCGCGGAACACGGAATTTTTCCATGTCAACACTTCGCGGAACAATCCTGATATTTTCAGCCAAAACGCCAAAATCTTCAATCATGTGCCGCGCGATCACCTCGCTTGGCGTGATGATAATCTTTGGCCAACCCATCACCCGGCTAAAAAGATGCCGGCTGTAATGGCCGTGGCAGGTTGTGATAAAGGCTGTCTTTGTCCGCCGGGAGGCGAAAAACGCGATCCAGGCGGGCACGCGCGAGCGCGCGTGAACGATATCCACTTTTTCTTCTTCAATGATTCTTGCGAGCTCTTTAACCAATCGAAACGCCGTCCAAAGAGATTTTTTATGAACCGGCAAAGAATAATGCCTGATCCCCGCTTGCTCCAAATCGGCAACCAAATTCCCGCCGTTGGAGACAACGACGGCCTCATGGCCATGGGCCTTTAAATATTTGGCAAAATCGATGGTTCCGGTTTCAACACCGCCGACATTTAACTCAGGAAGGATTTGTAAGACTTTCATGGGAAATCACTCGTTATCACTGCGCCTAAATAACAAACCGCACAGCGTCTAAAATCGCTTGATTATTATTGAGCACTCTTGTTCTTTTTTCGCCCGTAGCAAAAGCTGACAGCGCCTTGCCTATATTTTCCGCTTCGGAAAGAACGATGTATCCCTCGCGGTCCATCGCTTCGATAAAACTTTTGTGTTTATTTCTCGAGGAGAGCAAGCGGCTTTTTTCTTTGGGCGCAAAGACAATGACATTTTTCCCGGAGCTTGCCGCCTCTGAAACCATGGCGATGCTTTCCGCGGAAACAATGACGATATCCGAAACGCCCAAAATTCCCCCAACGGCCTCCGGAATATTCGCCTGATTGGCCAAAATAAGCAATCGGCACTGCGCGCAGCGGCCCATTTCATTTTGAACGATGACCTCAACGGCCCGGGATGTGCGCCGGGACGTCGTCACAAATAAATCCGCGTCTATTTTCTGACAAGCAATTTTAAGTTCGCCAATGAGAGTTTTGGCATCATCAGCGCCAAAAGAATAATTTTTGTTATCGCCGCCCAAAAGCAGCCCAACCTTTAATTTTCCAGTTTGCTTAAGATACGGGAAACGCTCCTTAAGCAGCGCGGATTGTTCTTTCAGATATGAAGATGTTATCAAGTTCGCCGCGCCCAAAATATCAACCTTGCGTCCTTTTGTTTTGTGATTGTTCAATCCGTCGTGCTGCGGCAGGATAATCAAATTAAACCGTTCAAAACCCAGTATTCCGGGCCTCAAAACACAAACGCTTTTTGCCTGGTAATCCGCCGAAAGAAGGAAATTAACACCCGCAATCGATGAGCCGCAGGAAATAACATAATCCGCTTTGACGCTGGCAATTTTTAAATACGACTGGTGTGTTAAAAACCATTTCAAATACCGCAGGCGCCCCTGGCAAAAGCGCGGATGAGTCAAAAAGCTAAACACCGAAAGGGCCTTCGCGGAAAATTTGTTTTTGAATTCAACATCGACAATCTCTGTGGTCGGTTCAATCCCCCTGTCGCGAAGCGCCCCCTCCAGCATCCGGGACGTTGCCTGTGACTGGCGCAGATGCCCGGCCTTGCCGTCGCTTAAAACAACGACGGTGGCTTCCTTGGAATACTTCCATATCTTATAAAACCACATGTATTCCGCCGGATAACGCGTGATGTAATCTTCCATTAACTTTGTGACCACATTAAGATTGGCGACGATATCTTGATCGACATTATCGCTTTTAATCAAATCCAAAGGCGGATGGATAATCACCTTGTGGGAGCTCCCCTTTTCTCTGATAATGACCGCGAAACAAATCGGCGTTTCGAATTTCAAGGCTAATCGCAAAGCGCCGACCGACATGGACGCCAACCGCCCGAAAAATTTCACCAAAACTCCGTCCTTGCCCCCCTGATCAACAACCATGCCGACAATCTCATTTCGCCGTAAGCTTTCGATCACCTCCCGCGTCCCGCGGCCGCGTAAAATAACCGACGACCCGGTAGACTCGCGGTAAGAATTTAATAAACCGTCAAGGCGGGAAAATTTATCCTGGGGCTTGGCAAGAACGTTATAGGGTAAATTAAGAATTTTGCCGATCAGGCCGGCCACCTCCCAGCTGCCAAAATGCATGGCAATCAAGATAACGCCTTTTTTCTGCTTTAGTGCTTCATAGACATGCTCTTTGCCTTCGACCTTAACAAATTCTTCAAGGTTAACACGCCCCAGAAACGGCAGGCGCAAAAGCTCAATAAGGTTTTGCCCGTAATTTTTAAACTGCTCTTTGACAATCTGCTTGATTTCGCTTGGCTTCTTTTTTCTGGCAAAGGCGTTTTTGAGGTTTGAATAGGCGATGGCCTTGTGTTTAGTATCCAAGTAATAACCGATAGCCCCGATTGTCCGGCCGACGGCCAAAGCTGCCCTAACGGGCAATCGCCGAACAACAAAGCCAAAGCTTTTAGCGATGAAGCACGCGATGGAGTCTGCTGAAAAATTCATCTTGTCCTTTGGTTATTTCGATTTGAATCTTCAAACTAAACATGTTCACCGTCAAGAATTCTTCTTTAAACCGGCGCAATTTGACGGCGTCTTTTTGTGTGGTTATTAAAATATCGGTTTTTTGCGCCAGGCAAACGGCGACAAGCACCTTGATTTCTTCACGCGTGTAAACATGGTGATCCATAAAAATAAATTTTTGTTTAATATCCGCCCCCAGATCACGCAAAAGATTTTCAAATGACTGGGGATCGCCGATGCTGCAAAGTGCCGCCACGGATTTTCCTTTAACCAACGACAGTTCCCGCGGAACATCATTGGCATCAATCAAGGAAACAGGTTTGTGGATAGATTCAACCAGCGGCGCCCGAGGATTGATTTTCGAAAGCGCCGCCTTAATCCTTTCCAAATTTTCTTTCCCCAAATCTGTTTTTGTCAAAACAAAAATATCCGCTCTTCTAAGCGAGCTTAAAGGCTCGCGAAGTATCCCGCGGGGAATTAAACAACCGTTGCCAAAAGGTTGTGCCGCGTCAATAAGGACAATATCTAAATCCCGCTTGAGGCGCCAATGCTGAAATCCGTCATCGAGAAGAAAAACATCGATCGGATGATTTTTTAACCCTTCCTGCCCGAGCGCAAATCTGTCTTTCCCGACGAAAACGGGAACATCCTCAAGCGATTCCTTTAGCAAATCGGCCTCATCGCTTTGTCCGCGAGGCTGCCCAAATTCTTTTCCCATGTAGCCGCGCGTTAAAATCGCCGGCTTCAATTTCTTTTCTTTCAAAAACTGCGCAATCAACAAAACAACCGGCGTTTTCCCAACGCCGCCGAGAGTGATGTTGCCAACGCTTACAACCGGACGCTCCAGCGAATGTCTTTTAAAAATGCCAACTTTGTAGCAAAACAAAATAATCCGGACACACAATCCGTAAATAACGGATAAAAGCAAAAGGAGTGCTTTGACAAAAGCCGCAAGTATTCCTTTTGCCTCATCAGTCGCAAGTTTTAATAAATATTCTTTGCACATTTGTTAGGATGCCGACAGGAATTTTGAAATCACCTTTATCGTCCGCTCGGTCGCGCCTTTGTTTTCCTCAACAACGCGATATGCCAACTGTCCCAAACGCGCGCGCTCACCGGGATTTTGCAACAACTCTTTTATTCGCGACAGCAACTCATTTGAATCACCGATTTGAATAATCGCCTTCTTCTTTAGAAAAACCTCGAGTGTGTCCGCGAAATTCTCCATGCGCGGCCCGACAATCACGGGTTTCGCGAAACTGGCCGGCTCAATGATGTTGTGGCCGCCGCCGACGGTGAGGCTTTTTCCCACAAACACAATGTCAGAAAACGAGTAAATTGATTTTAGATCTCCCAGCGTGTCAACGAGAACAACGGAACCCTTTCCAAGCGCCCTGCCTCTCGCTTCAGAAAATCGCGTGACCGAAAATCCCTCCCGCGCCGCCCAACGCGCGATCTCATCGCTTCGCTCAACATGCCGCGGAGCGAGGATCAGCCGAAGTTTTGGAAATTGTCCACAAAGCGCCCGATAAACTTCGAGCAGAATCTCCTCTTCGCCGGGATGGGTGCTTCCGCCGACAAATAAAATCTCATCTTTGGCAAACCCGGCGTTTTCCCTATCCATTACCTCGGACGATGACACATCATCAAATTTGATATTACCGATTGTGCGCACTTTCTCCGCCAGAGCGCCCAGCGTTTTTATCCTTTCTGCATCTTCGTCGCTTCGCATGCAGAAAATATCCACGCAATCCAGTATTTTTCTTAAAAAAGGTTTCGCGATTTTATAACGCGGATACGCCTTATCTGAAATACGGCCGTTGATGACAACAACGGGAATATGCCGCTGGCGCAAGGACAAAAACAAATTCGGCCATAATTCTGTTTCAGCGACGATATAAACTTTTGGAACGATCCAGCGGATGTATTTCTTTACAATCCAGCTTAAATCCAACGGCGCGTAAATCACAATATCATCCGCGAATGTCTTTTTAGCAACCATATAACCGGCCTGCGTCACGGTTGAAATAACAATCTGGAAAGACGGAAACTTTTTTCTGATCTCTTGAACCAAACGCCCAATCGCCATCACCTCGCCCACGCTGACCGCGTGAACCCAAATATTCGCGCGCCGGCCTAACGCGCTTTTAAGCTCCTGCGGCAAAAACCCAAAACGCGCCCAAAATCCATCGTGCCACTTTTTTTTAATGATCAGGTACGGGAAGTAGAGAACCCCAAAAATGATAAACGCTGAATCGTAAATAATAGACATGAGATAAAAAATCGTTTAAGCGCGCGGATGCGCTTTTTCATAAACGCTTCTGAGTTTTTCAGTCGTCATGTGCGTGTAAATTTGTGTTGTGGACAAATTCACGTGCCCTAAAAGTTCCTGGACACAGCGTAAATCCGCGCCGCGATTGAGTAAATGTGTCGCGAAAGAATGCCGCAAGGCGTGCGGTGAAATGCTCTCGCGCGTGCCTGTCTTTCGGATATACTTTTCGGTGATATTGCAAATGCTTCGGGTTGAAATCCGGGTTCCGTTTTTATTAAGAAACAAGGGTTTCGCGGCTTGGTGTTTTCTTTTTTCAAGATATTGGCGAATGGCGAAGAGCGCCTTGTCCCCGATGGGGACAAGGCGCTCCTTTTTTCCTTTTCCAAAAACTTTAGCGACATTCGCGATAAAATCCACGCGCTCAACATCAAGCCCCACCAGCTCGCTGACACGAACACCGGTGCTGTAAAGCGTTTCTAAAATCGCGCGATCACGCAGGCCAAATTCACTTTTAAGATCCGGTGCCTCCAAAAGCTTAACGGCTTCATCTTCGGTCAAAAACTCCGGAAGCTTTTTATCAAGCTTGGGCGTCGTTAAAAGTGAGGATGGATTATTTTTAATATATCCCTCGCGCGTCAGGAATTTCATGAGGCTTCGCATGGAAGAAAGTTTTCTGGCAATGGTGCGCGGCTTATGATCCTTTTCGCGGATTTTTGCCAGATAACGGCGCAGGATTAAATAATCCACTTTCTCAATGGGGGTCTCGCCGATAAACGCGAAAAATTCCTTCAAATCAACCTGATAATTGACTAGCGTATGTTTTGAGTAATTCTTTTCGATCTCAAGATAAGAGAGGAATTTTTCCAGATAACGGTTCACAAAAACCTCACATGGCTTTATACGGATGTATTCTCGGGAAGCTTGTTGGCCGTGTGCGTGCACTTTGGATAATGGCTGCAGCCATAAAACAGACCGCGCCGGGAACGTCTTTCCACAAGCTCGCCGCCGCAATCGGGCTGCGGGCACTTAACGCCCGTCGAGTACGGCTGGGAAAATTTGCACGTCGGAAAATCCGAACAACTTAAAAAACGCCCGTTTCTTCCCCACTTAACCGCCATGGGCTTGCCGCAGGTTTGGCATTTTGTTTCCAAAAGCTCCTGGGTTTTCTCGATATTGGCCGTGGCATAATCCAATTCCTCTTTAAAGGGCCCGTAAAATTCTTTGAGAAGCTGCGGATAATTCATCTTTCCCTCTTCCACCAAATCCAGGTGCTCCTCCATCGTCGCGGTAAAGTTGATGTCCATAATTTTTGAAAAATATTCCATCAGCAAATCGCAGATGCGCATTCCAAGATCGCTTGCGCGAAAATATCCTTTTTCCCGATACACATAATTGCGCAACACAAGCGTCTGGATAATCGGCGAATACGTGCTCGGACGGCCGATGCCGTTTTCTTCCAAGGCCTTGACAAGGCTGGCCTCTGAATAGCGCGGCGGCGGCTTGGTAAAATGCTGCGCGGGACGAACACCGGCGAGATCCAGCGCATCGCCGACTTGATAATGCGACAAATCAATCGGGGCCTCTGTCTCGCGTTCATCTTTCCATAACGTCAGATAACCGTCAAAGACAAGCGTTGAGCCGCTGGCACCAAATTGGAATTTTCCGGCGACAATCTCAACCTTCTTGTTTTCAAAAACAGCCGGCGTCATTTGACAGGCTACAAACCTTCGCCAAATGAGTTCATAAACCTTAAACTGTTCTTCGGTTAAAAATGACTTGATACCCTCCGGCGCTCTTGTCACATCCGATGGGCGAATCGCTTCGTGCGCCTCTTGGGCGGATTTCTTTGATTTATAAATGTTGGCACTTTCGGGCAAATATTTTTTTCCATAATTTTTCCCAATCACCTGCCGCACTTTTCCCATGGCCTCCTGGGAAATATTAACCGAGTCGGTCCGCATGTAAGTAATCAAACCAACAGCCTCACCGCCTTCAAGCTCAATCCCTTCATAAAGCTGTTGGGCAATCATCATGGTTTTTGCCGTGTTGAACCCAAGTTTATTAAAGGATTCCTGCTGCAGCGTGCTGGTAATAAAAGGCGGCAACGGGTTGCGCTTGGTCTGCCGCTCGGTAATGTTTGTGACGATAAAACTTTCTTTCTTGATTTGCTCAACAAAATCATCGGTTTGCGCCTTGTCTTTTAATTCAAATTTTTCTCCGTTTATCTTCTCAAGCGTGGCAGTTAAAATATTCTCATATCCTTTTTTTGTCAAATCAACCGCGATGTCCCAATATTCCTGCGGAATAAATTTCTTGATTTCCCGTTCGCGGTCAACCACAAGGCGAAGCGCCACCGACTGCACGCGCCCCGCGCTTAAGCCCGACCCCACTTTTTTCCACAATAAGGGGCTGAGCTGATAGCCGACGATGCGATCCAGAAGACAGAGGCCATTTTGAGCACCGATTATGTTGAGATCAACCTCTTCCGGATTATTGAAGGCCTTGGCAATCGCCTCTTTGGTGATTTCATGAAACGTAACCCGAAAAAACTTTTTGTCTTCGCCAAGCTGGCGGGCGATATTCCAGCCGATAGCCTCTCCTTCGCGGTCGGGATCGGTCGCCAGATAAATATTTTCTTTTGTCTCGGCCTCTTTTTTAAGCTGTTTCATGATTTTTTGTTTCTTGCGCACAACGATAAAGCGCGGCTTGAAATCATTTTCGATATCGACGCCAAACTGAGACGCGGGTAAATCCACCAGATGCCCCATCGACGACACGACTTTAAATTTTGCGCCCAGAATTTTATTGATGGTTTTACATTTTGCCGGAGATTCGACGATAACCAGTGACTTTGCCATGCTAAAATTTTCCTTCCTGTCGTTTATTGCTGAATTTTAATAGGTTCCTTGAGATAACTATGTTCGCACAAACATTTTACCGGGCAACTGTCTAACCAAATGTTTCAATTCCAACTTAAGTAAAACACTCATCGCCTGCGATACGCTCAACCCGGATTGCGACGTGACCTCATCGACGTGGATCGCTTCGTCGTTCAAATGCGCAAACACCCGCGCCTCTTCTTGGTTAAGATTGCGCGGCGTCAATGACATATCTTTTTCAGCGCCTTGGTCATTGACGCCGCGCCGATTCTCACTCTTATCCTGTTTTTTCTCATCCTGCATCAAATTTTTTAACCGCGGAGCCAACTCCTCGATAATATCTTCAACAGACGAAATGAGTTTTGCCCCTTGCTTAATGAGATTATTCACGCCAAAGGCTGTCGGATTATCAATCTTTCCCGGAACCGCAAAGACTTCCCGCCCCTGTTCAAGGGCACAACGGCTGGTGATAAGCGCCCCACTTTTACTCGAGGCCTCAACAACAACCACGCCCAACGACAATCCGCTGACTATTCGATTCCTTCTGGGGAAATTAAACGCGGAGGGCGGCGTGGTCATGGGAAATTCTGACAATACAGCGCCTTTTTCCGCGATTTCCTCAAATAATTTTATATTCTCCGGCGGATAAACGCTTGCCAATCCGTTTCCCAAAACCGCTATTGTCTTTCCTTTTGCTTTAAGAGCGCCCTGGTGCGCGGCTGTATCAATGCCCCGCGCCAACCCTGAAACAACCGTGATGCCCAAGGCCGCCAACTGGCCGGCTAATTTTTCCGCCATGGACAATCCATAAAGCGAAGCGCGTCGTGAACCAACAAGCGCTACCGATAAATCACTGTCCTTATTTAGCGTGCCCTTAAAGTAAAGAACGCTGGGCGCGTCAGGAATCTCCTTTAGATTTCCCGGATAATTCTCATCGATACAGGAAATGGCTTTAACACCATGCTTTTTAAGAAGGGCCATTTCCTTTTTAAGGAAATCTTCTTTGTCAAAACGAATAATATTTTCAGCAACGTTTCTGGGAATAACGCGAGGCGCAGCCAATTCCTGCAAAGATGCCGTTAAGACTTTCTTTGCCGAGGAGAAATACTCAAGCAGCTGACGCGTCCGAATGCTTCCCAAGCCCGATATCGCGTTTAAAATTAGAAAATATTCAAGCTCTGTCATCTTTGATCACTCTGAGGATTTCATCCACAACCTGGTCAACGGTTTTGCGGGATGTGTCAATCGTGTAATGGGCTTTGGCATAAAGCGGTTGGCGCGCATCCAAAAGCTCTTTGATTTTAGCTTGTGGGTCAGCGACATTTAATAAAGGGCGGTGTTTTTCGTTTTTAACTCTTTCATAAACAACTTCAGGCGCTGCCTTTAGGTAAAACATAACGCCATTTTGCTTTAGGTTGTCGATGTTGTCCTGGCTAAGGACAACGCCCCCGCCGCAATCGATAATGAGGTTGTTTCTTTGAGAAAACTCGGCAACAATAGCTTTCTCAACGCCCCTGAAATAAGCCTCCCCCGAATCCTTAAAAATCTGCGGAATCGGCCTCTTTTCGCGCTCTTCAATGGCCTCATCCGTTGAGACGCTTTCGCGCTTCAAAATTCCGGCTAATTTTCGGGCTGTCACAGATTTCCCCGCGCCCATAAATCCAACGAGGACAACGTTTTTTGACATGGGCTGATTGTAACACAAGCTCTTTGGGCTGTCAAAACTTACCCCTAAAACCAGAGGAAAAAGGCGTGGTTAATAAATCCCGTAGCCGCTTAGGATCCAATCAATCAAGGGCTGGGAATAAAAGAGGCTGACAAGAGCCGCCAAGGCCAAAAACGGCCCGTAAGGAATGACGCTTTCTTTGGTGCGGATTTTGACAATAATGCCTCCCACCGCGCCAAAAAGCGCGGCGAGGAAAAATGTTAACAGGGCCTGCGGCCAGCCTAAAAAAGCGCCAATCATGGCCAAAAACTTCACATCGCCGCCGCCCATGGATTCTTTCTTAAAGATAAAATCTCCCAAAAGCCCCATCGCGTAAATCGCCCCGCCGCCGATGAGCGCCCCCAAAAACGCGCGCCACAACGAAAGCCAGTGGGACGATGCCCCGTGAAGCTCCGGCAGAAGAAAGCTGAGAATCAGCCCCACAACCATGCCGCCTAAACTTATTTCGTCGGGAATAATCCGGTGCTCAATATCAATAAAGGTCGCGACAATCAGCCCCGAAACAAATATAACGTAAGCAACCCACGCCCAACTGATTCCAAAATAAAGATAGAAGCAGCCAAAAAACGCCGCCGTTACAAGCTCAACAATAAAATACTGGACGGAAATCCTTTTTTTGCAGAATCGGCACTTCCCGCCTAAAATAAAGAAACTCACAAGGGGAATATTGTCGTACCAAAGAATGGGTTTCTTGCAATGCACACAATGCGAGGCAGGCATGACGACGGATTTCTCGTGGGGCATGCGCACGATACAAACATTAAGAAAACTGCCGATGATCGCGCCAAAGTAAGAAGCAAAGACGGCAATCCAAAAATCCAGCGAGAAAATCATCCGCGTAGCCCTTTCTTTAAGCTCTCAAGCATCTTATCTTTAATTTTTTGCTCAAGCTCAACGCCGGCCCAATGTTGAAACGCCAAAACACCCTGACAAAAAAGCATTCCCAATCCGTTGGAACCATTCGCGCCGCGCGCCTTGGCGGCTTTTAAAAGTTTCGTCTCGGCGGGATTGTAAATCAAATCATAGACAAATAAATTTTTGTGAAAAAGGCTGTTATCAACCAAGCACGGGTCCGCCTCTTTCATGCCGACGGGTGTCGCGTTAATCAGGATATCCGCCAGCTCAATATTCAAATCATCGATGCTGTCAACAACCTGGACAATGCTTGTATCCAATCGGGATTTTAAATCCGACACCAGCTGTATCGCCTTTATTTTATCAACATCATAAATGCGAATGGACGCCGGCCGGTCAGGCAGTAAACATAAAACCGAGACGATGGCGCGCGCCGCGCCTCCGCAGCCCAGAAGGGAAACGCGCTTGCCCTGCGTTGCCACTTCAAGCTTTGAAAGATGCGCCAGAAATCCGGGCCCGTCGGTATTGTGGCCCTGCAAGTTTCTTTTGGGGCCGATAACAATTGTATTAACCGCTAAGGTTTTGGCCGCATAAGGGCTTAGGCCGTCGAGATATTTGATGACTTTCTCTTTATAGGGAATGGTGACGTTGAGGCCAAAAATAGGGCTGTCGGTTTTTCGCAGATCCTTAAAAAAACTTTCAAGCTCTTCTTCTTTTAAGGAAAAGAGTTTGTATTCCGCATCAACGCCAAGCTCGGCAAATGCCGTATTGTGCATGAGTGGCGACAGGCTATGGGAAACAGGATAGCCTACAAGTCCGTAAATCGCTTTTGTGTTATTTTCCATGAAAAAGTTTATTTTGATTGGCGATGCTCGTGCGAAAGCACTTTGTTGATGGCATTTAAATAAGCCTTGGCGGAGGCAACCAGAATATCTTCGTTGGCACCGTGGCCGATGACACTTGTGTCTTTGAATTTCACTTTGATGGTCACTTCCCCCAAAGCGTCTTTGCCGCGCGTGACCGATTGGATAGAATAATCCAAAAGCTCGCCTTTCATTTTTGTGATAGCATCAATGGCTTTGTAGCAAGCATCTACCGGCCCGTCACCCGAGGAAGATTTTTCTTGGGTCTTTCCTTTGGCGCGTAATTTCACGGTAGCCTTGGGAGAAATATCCGTGCCGCTGGTTGTTACCAAGCTCACCAGTTCCCACACGCTGGCGATAGCCTTGGCTTGATCTTCAATGATGGCGATCAAATCCTCGTCGAAAACCTGCTTTTTCTTATCAGCGACGTTTTTAAAACGTTCAAAAGCTTTATCCAACTGCGTGTCGTTTAATTCAACACCTAAAGATTTCAAGCGCGCCTTAAAGGCATGACGGCCGGAATGTTTTCCCAAAACCAATCCCGTGCCGGTAAAGCCGACATCTTCGGGGCGCATGATTTCATAGGTGGAGCGTTCTTTGAGCATCCCGTCCTGGTGAATGCCGGATTCGTGGCGAAACGCGTTGGCTCCAACAATCGCCTTATTGGGCGGAACAACGAAACCGGTGGCCTTACTCACCGTCCTTGAAATTTTATAAATTTCCGGCGTTTTGATATCCGTATAGCATCCCTCATACATATCGGGCCTTGTTTTTAAAGACATAACAATTTCTTCCATTGAGGCATTGCCCGCGCGCTCACCGACACCGTTAATCGTGCACTCGACCTGACGCGCGCCGTTACGAATCGCCGACAAAGAATTGGCGACGGCCAATCCCAAATCATCATGACAATGCGCTGAAATAACAGCCTTTTCGATATTAGGAACATTGTTTCGAATGTCTGCGATGAGTTTCCCGTATTCGGAGGGCATGGCGTAGCCGACGGTATCGGGAATATTCACCGTTGTCGCGCCGGCGGCAATCGTTTTCTCAATGATTCGATAAAGGAAATCCTTCTCGCTGCGCGAAGCATCTTCGGGAGAAAATTCGATGTTTTCAATTCTGTCTTTGGCGTATTGAACGCAATCAACGGCGACACGGACAATCTCGTCTTCCGTCATTTTTAATTTATATTGAAGATGAATCTTGGAGGTTGCCAAAAAAACGTGGATGCGCGGATGTTTCGCGTGTTTGACCGCCTCATAAGCGGCATCAATGTCTTTTTTAATGCAACGCGCCAAACCGCAAACAACGGATGATTTGATGTGATTGGCGACACTTTTGACCGCATTAAAATCGCCTTTTGAAGCGATGGGAAATCCCGCCTCGATAATATCAACGCCCAAACGCTCCAAAGCAAAAGCAATTTCCATTTTTTCGCGCTCGTTCATGCTGGCGCCGGGCGCTTGTTCTCCGTCGCGCAAGGTCGTATCAAAAATCAAAACTTTATTTTTATCTTGTGTTGTCATTTTGAAAAATCCTAATCTGTTCTCTCACATCTTTTAAGGAAAGAGAGCCCTTTCCCTTTCCGGTCGTATTAGCGTGAGAGTATATCATAATTTTATCCAACTTATCAAGACTGACGTGGCGGCGTTTCTCGCCGATCAAGCGGATATTAAGCCCCTTGGTCGCGCACTCAACCGGCTCGATTCCAAACAAAGAAACAAATTCTTTAAGCGTCTTCTCCGAGTATCCCCACTTGTGATTTCCAAAGTGTCCCAAATAAACTTCCGAGCGCCACATATTTTCCCCGAAAATAAAATCAACAAAATTGTCGTAGCCGAATTTAAAATAGCGAAAAAGGATTTTCTTGAAATTGGGAACCTGCACCGTCACGCGCCCGCCTATTTTTAAAACCCGCGCCCACTCGCCAAAAACAACAAAACGCATGTACTTGTCGAAATGCTCAAGCAAATCTTCCGCTAAAATTTCATCAACGCTTTGGTCTTGGTAAGGAAAAGGGTGAGTTAGGTCGTGGACGAGATCGGGATTGCAGCTTTTGACAGAATCAATATTGACCCAACCGGCGAGTTTGTTGGTGCCGCAGCCAAGGTGGAGCTTGATGGAGGGCGGATTCATCATATGATTTTTGTCCCCTGCAGATTTCTCGGCAAGCCTCGAAATCTAAGCGCTGGGGACTCCGCTCACTTGCGTTCGCTTCGCATCCAGGGCATCATCTCGCGAAGCTCGCGGCCGACCTGTTCGATTTTATGCTGGTCGGCTTCCTGGCGCCACTTGGAAAGATTGGGACGGCCTTTTTTATTTTCGCGAATCCATTCGCGAGCGAATTTTCCGGACTGAACCTCGTCGAGAATTTTTTTCATGGTCTTGCGCGTTTTTTCATTGATAATGCGCTTGCCACGTGAATAATCCCCATATTCGGCCGTGTCGGAAACGCGCTTTCGCATCCCCTGAATTCCGGTTTCATAAATCAAATCAACGATGAGTTTGACCTCATGCAGGCATTCAAAATAAGCGATCTCCGGTTGATAGCCCGCCTCGACAAGTGTATCGAATCCCGCTTTGATAAGCTCGCTTGTTCCGCCGCAAAGAACGGATTGCTCGCCAAAAAGATCGGTTTCGGTTTCTTCTTTAAACGTTGTTTCGATAATTCCGGCGCGCGCGCCGCCGATTCCCTTGGCGTAAGCCAAAGCTGTCTTCAGCGCATTTCCTGAAGGATTTTGAAAAATGGCGACCAGACACGGCACGCCCTTCCCTTCTTCATATTGGCGGCGAACCAAAGATCCCGGGCCTTTTGGCGCAATCATAATAACATCTACATCTTCGGGCGGCACAATCTGTTCAAAATGGATATTAAAGCCGTGTGAAAAAACAAGCGACTTGCCCTTTTTCAAATGTTTCTTAATTGATTTTTTGTAAAGCTCGGCCTGGATATGATCCTGTGTCAGAATTTGGATAACATCGGCTTGTTTAGCGGCAGCGGCCGCATCGACGGGTTCAAAGCCGTCCTTTTTGGCCTGTTCGTAATTGGCGCCGCCTTCACGCTGCGCGACAATCACTTTCAATCCGCTGTCGCGCAAGTTAAGCGCCTGTCCGCGGCCTTGGATGCCGTAACCCACAACAGCAATCGTTTTATCTTTTATAAAATCCAAATCCGCGTCTTTATCGTAGTAGATCTTCGCCATCACAATCCTCCGCTTTAGCCTTCCTTAATCATCCCCCTGCCCGTCGAGCACAGCCTTGGCAGTTTTTTCCAGCCCAAGATTGACGTCAACAGGCTTAATAAAGGCGCTGACAACTTTTTTCGTATCATTGGCTTTCAGCTGCTTGAAAAGGAAATCAAACTTAGCTTCCATTTCACGGGCAATGCCCTCTTTAATGTCTTCGGGAAGGCTCATGATTTCTTTTTTGAAAGGCCCCAGGGCTTTTTTGCGGGCCTTATAAATAAACTGGTCGTCCGTTTGGCCGTCTTTTTTTTCATCGGCGCAATTTTTGCGCGTCCACACATACATCTTCTCCTTCAAATCCTTCGGGAAAAGTGTCGAATCAAACATCATATTTTGAAACTGCGTCGCCAAATGAATTTCGACGGCATCGCATTCGGAAAATTTATTGAACGCCGCCGCCGGCAAGGTGGACGCGCCGTGCTGAACCGCGCCGCCCAAACGATAGGTCTCGCGGGCATACTTCGAAAGATTACGCAGCGTATCAAAATCCACTTTCACCTGCGCGATGGTCCCATCCGGCAAAACAACGCCGCCGTGGGAAGTGCCGGTTTGAATGCTGATTTTGCTGATCCCTTCCGTTCCCGGCGCAAGCGCTTCCAGATACCCCGCCATAAAAACTTTCAAATCCTCGATGGTGCTGTTTTTTCCACCGACTTCCCCTATTTCGCCGCCTACGGAAATCATAATACCCTCAGGTTGAATCCCGCGGATAAATTCCGTCAGCTGGGCGCAAATCTCAAAATTGGCCCTTTGCTGCTCCTTGATATCCGTTTTTTCCAAATCAACAATTGTTGAGCTATCAATGTCGATATTAAAAAATCCGCCGGCAACGGCGTCTTCGATCAGATGCTTGATGGAGGCAACTTCTTTTTCAGGGTTAAGCGCGTAACTTTTGGCATTGATTTGGCAATGGTCGCCCTGGATAAAAACCGGCCCGGAAAATCCTTCTTTGATCGCCGCCGCCAAAATAACGCCCGTATATTCAATTGGCGGTTGGGCTGTATAGCCCATTTCGGATTTGGCGATTTCAAAAATAAAGGCACCGGCGTTGTTTTTCTGCGCGACGCGAAAAATGGCCCGCGCCAGATAGTACGTCAGATTCCTTAAATTGATCGCCGGGACCGTAAATCCGCCCGGGCATTTGCCCTCACCACGCGCTTTATAAAGATCATGAATGGACGCCAGATAAATCCCCTTGGATTTCGCAATGGCCAGAATTTCTCCGGCGATTTTTTGTTTTTGGCCGATATCATCGGCCATAATCAGGTCTTTTGCCAAAACATCAATGTTCTTTACATCCATGTTACTCTCTCTTTCTCCCCCAAAAGTACAGTTTAAGTTAGAACTTTGATTAACCGATAATATTCCTCGAAAGGAATGCGTTTATTCTGACACGCGATATCAAAATCGACAATATTTATTTTATCTTGCAAGAGGCCAACGGCCTTACCAAAGACACCCTTGAGAAGCAAATCAACGCTCGCCGCCCCCAGGCGCGTGGCCAAAACTCTATCCGGCGCCGTCGGTATTCCACCGCGCTGGACATGGCCCAAAACGGCAAATCGGGTTTCAAGGCCGGTTGCCTTATGGATAATTTGCGCAACCTCCGGAGCCTTACCGGCGCCTTCGGCAACAATAACAATCCAGCTTATTTTTCCTTTTTTATTGCCCTCGGCGATAGCGCGATACATCGCCTTGTAATCAAACTTGTGTTCGGGAACAATGACATCCTCCGCGCCGGCGCCCAACGCCACCTGCATAGCAATGTAGCCGGAATTTCGCCCCATCACCTCAACAACAAAAATCCTTTCCATACTGTGGGCTGTGTCACGAATATTATCAATGGCATTGAGAGCCGTATTGACCGCCGTGTGGCAGCCGATGGTTTGGTCCGTCCCGCATAAATCGTTGTCAATCGTCCCCGGCAAGCCGACCGTCGGGAAATGCCATTTTCTAAAAAGATCGTTGGCACCGCGATAGCTGCCGTCACCGCCGATAACAACCAACGCATCAACGGCGTATTTTTGTAAGGTTTTAAGAGCTTTTTGCTGGCCTTGCCTTGAAAAGAAGCGTTTCGAGCGGGCTGTTTTTAAAATCGTCCCGCCGCGATTGATGATGTTGGAAACCGAACGATGATTAAGTTCGATTATGTCGTTATCAATCAACCCCTCATAACCGCGCATGACGCCAAAAACTTTTAAGTTTGAATAAAGGGCGTAACGGGCAACGCTGCGTATCGCCGCATTCATCCCCGGCCCGTCACCGCCGGAAGTTAAAACAGCAATTTTTTTAATTTTTGCCATGGGAATTAAAGAAACTGCGGATTACGAATCTCGTCAAATTGATTACGTCCCCATATTCCAGCTGCCCAAATATTTCTTTTGTTCAGCCGTCAGGGTATCAATCTTTATGCCAAGGGCTTTGAGTTTAAGCTTGGCAATCATGCGGTCGATATCTTCGGGAACGCTGTAAACTTTCTTCGCCAGCTTTTTGTAATTCTTGGCGACATATTCAGCCGACAAGGCCTGATTGGCAAAGCTCATATCCATGACGGAAGCCGGATGCCCTTCGGCCGCGGCCAGATTAATGAGACGGCCTTCGCCTAAGACATAAATATTTTTTCCGCTGCCGAGCGTGAACTCTTCGACAAAATCGCGGATCATCCGTCGGGATTTGGTCATTTTGGCCAAGCCTTTTAAATCAAGTTCCGCGTCGAAGTGCCCGGAATTTGCCAAAATCGCACCGTCTTTCATGAGCGCCATATGCTCGGCACGGATAACATTCAAATCGCCGGTGACCGTAACAAAAAAATCTCCAATCTTGGCAGCGTCTTTGATTGGCATAACCTGATAGCCATCCATCGTTGCTTCAAGCGCGCGAAGCGGGTCAACTTCCGTGACAACAACCTTCGCCCCCATTCCCTGCGCGCGCATAGCCAGGCCGCGGCCGCACCAGCCAAAACCACAGACAACAAAGGTAGATCCGGCAACAAGGCGGTTGGTCGCGCGGACAACCCCGTCAATGGTTGACTGGCCCGTCCCGTAGCGATTATCAAAAAAATGCTTGGTCATCGCGTCATTCACAGCAATGATGGGATACATAAGAAGTTTTTGCGCCTCAAGGCTTTTTAAACGAATAACGCCCGTCGTTGTTTCTTCTGTCCCCGCAAAAAGATTTTCAGCCAAATCTTTTCTTTTCTGGTGAACAACCGAGACCAAATCTGCCCCGTCATCCATGGTTAAATTAGGCTTAGGATCTAACACCGCGTTGATATGATTGTAATAGGTTTTTGTGTCTTCCCCTTTAATGGCGAAAACCGGAATGCCGTAATCCTTAACGAGAGAGGCCGAAACATCATCCTGCGTTGATAAAGGGTTGGAGGCGCAGACATAGGTTTCTGCCCCGCCGGCCTTCAACACACGCGCCAGATTGCCTGTTTCGGTTGTCACGTGCAAACAACAGGCGATTTTCAATCCTTTAAGAGGTTTTTCTTTGCTAAAACGCTCTTCGATCAAACGTAAAACGGGCATGTCTTTGCGCGCCCATTCGATACGCAGTTTTCCTTTTGCCGCGAGCGCAATATCCTTGATGTCATATTTCATTTACGCGTCCTTTGCTAAGGCTTGTTTTTTCGGTGTCGCTTCCCAAGTAAATTCTTCCCGCCCAAAATGGCCGTAAGAAGCGGTTTTTTCATAAATGGGATTAAGGAGCTTTAAATCACGGATAATTCCCCTTGGCGTTAAATCAAAATGCTTGCGCGCAAGTTCGGTCAAACGTTCGTCGGAAACCTTGCCCGTGCCAAAGGTATCCACCATGACGCTCACCGGCTCAGCTTTTCCGATAACATAACCAAACTGAATCCAGCATTTTTTGGCGAGTTTTGCCGCCACAATATTTTTAGCAACGTGGCGCGCCATGTAAGTCGCTGAACGGTCAACCTTGGTCGGATCTTTTCCGGAAAAAGCGCCGCCGCCGTGAGAAACAACGCCGCCATAGGTGTCCACAATGATTTTTCTTCCCGTGACACCCGTGTCGGATTGGGGGCCGCCGACAATAAACTTGCCGGTTTGATTGACGAAATATTTTGTGTCCTTGTCCACCATTTTCCCCAGAACAGGCCCGGCAATCGTGTCGATGATTTCCTGGCGGGATCTGTCGGTAATCTTTTTACCGGTTTTATCTAAAATTTTTTCTGTGTGCTGGCAGGCCAAAACAACCGTGTCGATACGAAGCGGTTTTCCGTTTTCATACTCGACAGTCACTTGGCTTTTGCAATCCGGACCGAGATAATCAAGTGTATTGTCTTTTCTGACATCTTCGATGCGTTTGACAAGTTTATGCGCCAAGGTGATAGGAAGCGGCATCAGTTCAGGCGTTTCATCGCAGGCATAGCCGATCATAATTCCCTGATCGCCCGCGCCTCCGGTATCAACGCCTTGCGCGATATCCGGTGACTGGCTGTTAATCGCGTTTAACACCGCGCATGTGTCGGCGTTAAAACCGTATTTTGAGTGATTGTAACCGATATCAATCAAGACGCGGCGCACTAATTTTTGGACATCAACGTACGTTGTTGTCGTGATTTCACCGCCCACAATCACCAAGCCTGTGGAGATAAAACTTTCACAGGCAACCCGTCCGTGTGAATCGTTTTTTAAAACAGCATCCAAAACCGCATCTGAAATTTGATCGCAAACTTTATCCGGATGGCCTTTGCCGACGGACTCTGATGTCAAAAAATATTTTCCTTGCACAGCGCTTCCCTTCCTTTCTCTAAGGTGACCCGTGTTTTTTATGAAAATGCCTTTTGGGCTTCATGATACGATTCTAAACTTCCGATATCATACCATTTTCCTTCAAATTTAAAACCATAAACTGTATCTTGTTTTGTCATCCATTGAATGTAATCACCTGTTGTGTCGCTTTTTTTGGTTTCCCTAAGGTAATCGCCGATTGAGCCAAGCGATTCTTTGGGGAAATAATAAAGGCACATGGCAATCAGGGATGACTTTGGCGCCTGCGGCTTTTCTTCAAAAGAAATGATTTTGTTAGCGCCGTCGATTTGGACAACGCCAAATTTCTTTGCCTGATCAATATTCCCAATGTCATAGGCGCCGATGGTAATGCGCGGGCCGTGTTTTTTGGAGAAATCACAGTAATCATCGATGGCGTAATCAAAAAGATTGTCTCCACCAATAACGAGTAAATCGTCCTTTGCCGGATTATTCTTTAAAACAAAATTGATATCTCCGACGGCCCCCAAGCGGTCATCGGGGGAAGTTGTCCCGTCATTAAAAATTGTTATCGGCGCCGGGAATTTCTTATTTTCCTTGGCCCAACCCTCGAAAGTTTCCGTAAATTTTTTATTGGTAACAACAAAAACGCTTTTTAGATCGCTAAGATTTTTTACCTTATCTAGAAGATAGTTAATAATCGGCTTGCCACTGCAAGGTAAAAGAGGTTTGGGGGTATTGAGCGTCAGCGGATATAACCTTGTCCCGTATCCGGCTGCTAAGATGAGAACCTGCATCAATCGGCCTTTGTCTTATTTTCCATCGGCGCTGAAAATATGCGGCGCCAATGCCTTTAATCTCGACTTACTAAACTCTTCAACCTCAACGCCGGTTGAGAGATTGAGCGCTTTTTCAGCAACCTCTTTGGCGTCTTTAAAGCTGATGCTTCGAATCATTTGCTTGATCTGTAAAATGTTATAGGCCGTCATACTAAATTCATCCAAATCCAATCCCAGCAAAATCAGGGCGAGGATAGGATCGCCCGACATTTCTCCGCAAAGCCCGACTTTGATATTAGCCTTATGCGCCGCATCAATAACGTTTTTAATCAACCTCAAAATCGCCGGATGCCCGGGCTCATAAAGATTGGCAACTTTTTCGTTAGCGCGGTCAACAGCAAGCGTGTATTGAATAAGATCGTTAGTGCCAATGCTGAAAAAATGCGCTTCCTTTGCCAATAAATCCGCCGTCAACGCCGCCGATGGGACTTCAATCATCACTCCCACTTCAATGTTTTCTTCAAAAGCAATCCGTTCGTCGCGTAGATTATTTTTAACCTCATTTAAAATAGCATTGGCCTGGCGAAGTTCTCCAACGCCGGAAATCATCGGATACATCATCCGCAATTTTCCATGCACACCCGCCCGCAAAATCGCGCGCAATTGTGTTTTAAAAATATCCGGCCGCGCCAGGCAAAACCGAATCGCCCGCCAGCCTAAAAAGGGGTGCATATCCCGGGGAATTTGAACACTGGAAAGAAATTTATCGCCGCCTAAATCCAGCGTTCGAATCGTTACCGGAAAAGGGGCCATCGATTGCGCCACGTGGCGATACGCCTCGTATTGTTCTTCCTCGGAAGGCAAATCCAGGCGGTTCATATAAAAATATTCCGTGCGGTAAAGCCCGACACCGGTTGCGCCGCGGCTAAGAATTGTTGGAATTTCTTCAGAAAACTCAAGATTAGCAAAGATCGAAACCGTTTTGCCATCTTTGGTCTCGGCCGGCAAATCCTTGATATCAGCAAACCTATCCTTTAATGTTTTGATGCGCTCTTGTTCTTTTTCATAAATACTTCGCGTCGCCTCCGTGGGATTAATAATCAAAAGCCCCATGCGGCCGTCCACAATCACAAAATCCTGATTGTTGACATGAAGGGTCGCGTCTTTCAGGCCGACAACCGCCGGGATCCCCAGCGATTTGGCCATGATCGCTGTATGCGACGTTTGGCCTCCGATGTCGGTTGCAAAACCAATAACGTTTTTGTTAAACATGCTGGCAGTATCGGAAGGAGAAAGGTCATGGGCGATAATCACCATTTCCTCTTTCAAGCTTTCTATTTCATGGAGCCGCGATTCGCCGATGAGATTTTTAATCACGCGCCGCCCAACGTCGTTGATATCGCTTTTTCTCTCCCGCAGGTATTCATCCTGGATGTTGGAAAATATTTTGACGTATTGCTGCAGGACTTTTGAGAAAATGTATTCGACGCAAAGCTTGTCTTTTTTGACACCTTTAACGATTTGCTCAATCAAACTTCTGTCTTCCAGGACTAAAAGATGGGCGTCAAAGATCTGCGCGTGCTGCGTGCCCATTTCTTCGGAAATCTTTTTCTGGATAACGAGAATTTCTTCGCGGGTTTTGATTAAAGCCTCTTCGAGGCGGGCAATCTCGATGGGGATTTCCTTCTCTAAAATGGATCGCGGCGGCACAATAAATTCCTGTTTATCAAGAATAAAGGCCGATCCGCAAGCTACACCCGGCGCCGCCGGTATTCCTTTGAGGACAATCTCACCCATTTTTGCTTAAAAACCCTTCCAGTTCTTGAACCGCCATCAAGGCATCATCACCATCGGCCTCAATGGTTACTTTCGTTTGGCATCCCGCCGCCAACATCAGAATTCCCATAATGGATTTACCGTTGACCTTTTCCTTATCTTTTTTGACGGTGATCTTTGAGTTGAACTTGCAGGCCAGCTGGACAAACAACGCCGCCGGGCGCGCGTGCAGCCCTTGCGGATTTGCAATCATGACTTCTTTTTCTATTCGAGGCATATTGATGATTGAGCACTGTGGTTGTTATCGCTTGATGATCCTGTGCTTCTCAATGATTTGAATCAATGCTTTGGTTAATTTCTTGGAGTCGTGACGGACGTAGTCTTTTGCGCCCAGTAAATCATTTTCCACGACACGGCAATTCATTTCCTTAATCCGATCGCTGTCAACTTTGACAGGATAAGAATTCTCACTTTTATAACGGCTTAACATATCCTCGGCGGCAACGCCATTATTGACTAAGCACGCATCAACAATGCCGGGACGGGAATGGTCAACAATGGCCCTTAAGTGATCGCTGGCCGAATAATCGTCTGTTTCACCGTGCTGCGTCATCACGTTACAAACATATATCTTAAAAGCCGATGATTGAAGCATCGCCTCCGACATTCCCGGAATAATAACGTTAGGGATAACACTCGTATACAGACTCCCCGGACCCAGGATGATAACATCCGCGTTTTGAATCGCCTCCAGAGCATCCTGCGTCGGCCGGCAATCCTCCAGCGTCAGCGATAACCGTTTGATTTTCGTATTAGGCCGCGGGATTTTCGCCTCGCCCTGCGTGCGCGTTCCATCGGCGTATTCGGCAATGAGATGGACATTGCTCACCGTTGCCGGAACAACCTTTCCGCGAATCGCCAAAACCTTGCTTGATTCTTTAACCGCCTTCTCAAAATCACCGCCGGTGAGCTGAACCATGACGGTTAAAAAAAGATTACCGAAATTATGCCCCTTAAGCTGGGAATTCTCCGAAAAACGGAATTGGAAAAGATCGCCCATCAAAGCCGGCGCGTCGGCCAAAGCAACAAGGCAGTTGCGGATATCCCCGGGCGCGACGATGTTAAATTCCTCGCGTAATCGGCCCGATGACCCGCCGCTATCGGCCACAGTCACAATCGCCGTGATATTTGAAGTATATTCTTTAAGCGCTAAAAGAAGGTTTGATAGCCCGTGGCCGCCTCCAATGGCGACAATCTTAGGCCCGCGCTCTAAGTAGCGGCGCTGATACAGAATGTTGACAAGCTCACGCTCGCCTTCCGGCAAAAACAACGTGATCAGGGAAACAATCATTTTCCCTGTCCCCAAAACAACGAGGACAATTCCGCAGAAAATGATCACAACGCCAAACGTACTGACCAGCGCGATTGGTTTGGTGGCAAACACCGCCCCCAATCCAACGATCGCAATCCCCAGCAATGACGTCAAAACCCACCGCTTGACTTTCATGCCGGGATAAAGCCACTTGAAAGAATTTCCCAACATGGTTTATCCGGTTCGTTCGTCTTCTTGCGTGATGAACTTCAAAATGGCTTTGTCGTCTTTCGCGTTTTTGAGGTTTTCGCGGACGTATTTATCTTTCAAAAGATGGGAAACGCGGGCCAGGGCCTTTAAATGCGGGCCGGCGGAATCGATAGGGGCAATAAGAAGAAAAAATATGTAAGCAGGTTCACCGTCGAGGGAATCAAAATCAACGCCTTTTTTGCTGACGCCCAATGTGGCTGTCAATTTTGTCACGTATTCACATTTGCCGTGTGGAATGGCGACGCCCTGTCCAATAGCTGTTGAGCCCAAAGCCTCACGCGCCATGAGAATTTCAACAATCTTTGCCTTATGTTTTTTTTCAACGGCTCCCGCGTTGACCAGCGCACCCACAAGCTCTTGAATCACTTCCAATTTGTTTGTCGCTTTTAAATCAACAACAACAGCCTTCGGACAAAGAACGTCGCTTAACCTCATGAGAATTCCTCCATTTGTGAATCTCTAAACGCAACCAACTTCTTCAGCAGCAAAAAATCAACGAATAAAATTGGAGCGGCGGATGGGGCTCGAACCCACGCCATCCTCCTTGGCAAGGAGGCATTCTACCACTGAATTACCGCCGCAAATTTTACGAAGTAAAATTTGCGATCCCGAGCCGCCTTCAATCATTCGTCAGCGGCGAGGGACACGCTCAAAAACGCTTCTCATTATTAAGAGCAAATTTTTAAACACAAATATGCAAGAGCAATCCCTCGCGACTTAAAGACACAGAAGCTCGCTCGGGACAACAGTTTTTCTCTTTGAAAAAAATGCAAAAGAAAAACTGGTGGGCGGAAGAGGACTTGAACCTCCACGGGTTTCCCCACATGCTCCTAAGGCATGCGCGTATGCCATTCCGCCATCCGCCCCTCGAAGAGCTCTGAATGCTGGAAGTCCCTCTTCAAAACTACATTGCCCAAAACTTCAAAACTTAAGAACAAAAGTGACCCACCCGCGACTCGAACGCGGCACACCTGCCTTAAAAGGGCAGTGCTCTACCAGATGAGCTAGTGGGTCGCAATTTTCTTGATTCATCAAAATATTTTTGGAATTTTAAAAACGGACTGGGCGCTTCCCTGCTTTGCAGGGCTGATTTGCCTTTTCTATTTAGCCCGCTTACTGACGAAACAACTTAAAGGTGTAGGCAAATCAACCAAAACTCGCCAATTCCTTGTTTTTCGACTCTAGAATTTTATCGATTTCCTTGATGTATTTGTCAGTCAATTTTTGCATTTCTTCCTGGCCTTTAAAATTATCGTCTTCCGAAATCTTGGCGTCCGCGTGCAGTTTTTTGAATTTGTCATTGGCCTCACGGCGAATAGACCGGAGCGAAACACGCCCGTTCTCAGCCATATCCTTAACGACCTTGGCCATCTCCTGGCGCCTTTCTTTGGACAAAGGCGGAATGGAAAGCCGGATGATTTTCCCGTCATTCGACGGCGTAATGCCTAAGCTGGATTTCAAGATTGTCTTTTCGATTTCAACGATAGCCGAAACATCCCAAGGCTGGATAAGAATCGATTGCGCGTCGGGAACAGAAATGGCAGCGATCTGTTTTAACATGGTTGGCGTGCCGTAATAATCGATATGCATCCCTTCAATCAGCCCGGGATGGGCGCGGCCGGTTCTAACCTCCGCGAATTCCCGCGAAACAGATTCCAAGGCTTTTTTCATTTTTCCGTCAGTCTCAACAATCATTTCTCTTAGAGCCATAAGCTCACCTCTCGCTTAATTGACAATTGTGCCGACTTTTTCACCCAGCACGGCTTTTTTGATATTACCTGCGACCATCAAATCGAAAACAATAATCGGCAAATGCGTGTCCATGCACAGGCTAATAGCTGTGGAGTCCATCACTTTTAGATTCTTTTTCAAGGCATCAATATATCTGATTTTGGAAAACTTTTTGGCGGTTTTGTCAATGTGCGGATCGGCGGAATAAATACCGTCAACCTTGGTGGCTTTAAGGATAACCTCCGCGTGGACCTCATTGGCGCGAAGCGCGGCTGCGGTATCGGTTGTAAAATACGGATTGCCCGTTCCGGCGACAAAAATAACAACGCGGCCTTTTTCCAAGTGGCGCATGGCACGGCGTCGAATATATGGCTCGGCAACAGCGCGCATTTCAATAGCGGACAAGACGCGCGTGGGCACGCTTATTTTTTCAAGGGCGTTTTGCAAGGCCAGCCCGTTTAAAACGGTGGCGAGCATCCCCATGTAATCGCCCACGGATCGGTCAAGGCCAAATTTCTCCGATTCAAGTTGCCCGCGGAAAATATTTCCCCCGCCGACAACAACGGCCACATTGACCCCTAAATCCCAGATATCCTTGATTTGATTGGCTAAAGAGGCGCAGACTTCCGAGTCGATGCCATGAGGCTGAGTGCCTTGCATCGCCTCGCCGCTTAGCTTTAGGAGAATCCGCTTGTAGACTGGTTTTTTACTCACCTTCGCCGACCTTATAGCGAATAAAACGGCTGATGATTATGTTCTCTCCGGTTTTTGAAATCAGAGAGTTGAGATAATCCTGAATTTTTATCTGCGGGTCCTTAATAAATGCCTGCTCTAAAAGGCAATGCGTTTTAATGTAAACTTCCGCATCGCCTTCTTGTTTTAAAACATCCGCGGCAACATCTTCTCTCCGTAAATACCGGGGAGAAGACGCGGCAATATGCATGGCTATATCTTTTGTAAACCGGCAAAAATCCTCATTTTTGGCCACAAAATCTGTTTCGCAATTAACCTCAAGCAAAACACCGATTTTGCTGCCAAGATGCACATAAGATTCCACACGGCCTTCCTTGACCGTCCGCACGCTTTTCTTAGCGGCTAGCTCAATGCCTCGCTTGCGTAAAATTTCTTTTGCTTTTTTAACATCGCCATTGGCCTCTTCCAGCGCCTTTTTGCATTCGATAACGCCACACGACGTTTGTTCGCGTAAATCGCGTATTTCATCAACCGAAATTCCCATATTTTTTATCCTAAGGTAGTAGTATTATTTTTTTCCGTCGCGGGCCAATTTGACCTTTGTCGGGCCGCGTTTTTCCGTGACCGGAGATATTTCTGCGACATTTTCGAGAGACTCAATCTCTTCTTTTAAAACTTCTAAATCCACTTCGGGGACAGCGGCATCTTCCTGGGTATCCACCTTCACCTGAACCGCCGAGCTTGTCAAATATTCTTTTCTGCCCTCTAAAACGCTGTCAACGAGAATGGAGACAATGCAGCGGATTGATTTTAGGGCATCATCATTTCCGGGAACAACATGCTCAATCACATCGGGATTGCAGTTGGTGTCAATCAAACCAACTGTCGGAATGCCAAGCTTGTTGGCCTCCGCGACCGCGATCTCTTCTTTTTTAGAGTCAACAACAACAATCGCCTGCGGCAAGCGCCCCATCTCCCTGATGCCGCCCAAATCACGGGACAGCTTATCTTTTTCTTTGGTCAACTTGGCAACTTCCTTTTTGGTCAGATGCACAAAAATGCCGTCGTCCGCCATTTTTTCAATAGCCTTGAGCCGCTCGATGGATTTCTTAACCGTTTGATAATTGGTCATGAGCCCGCCCAACCAGCGCTGCCTGACATAAAACATACCAGCGCGCTTAGCCTCTTCCTCAATCACATCCTGAGCCTGCTTCTTGGTTCCCACAAAAAGGATATTCCCGCCCTGGGCGGCAATGCCGCGCAGAAAATCGCACGCGTGATTTAGGCATTCAACGGTTTTTTCCAAATCAATGATATAAATACCGCTTCGTTGGCCAAAAATATATCTTTTCATTTTTGGATTCCAACGTTTTGTTTGATGGCCGAAATGCACACCCGCTTCCAAAAGTCTCTTAATTAACTCGTTAGTCATCTTTACTTAACAACCTCCATTACGTAATCCTCCGATTTTTATTGTGTTTTCAAAAATTTGTTGAGGTAGTATAGCCAATTATCCTTTTGTTTGCAACTTTTTTTAACAGAGCCAAACTTAAGGGATTACAGTGGAATAGGCACCAGATTCTCAAGCTTGAAACTGAGTTTCATAGAGGCGTCTGTAGAGGCGGCAATTTTCGACCAATTCATCATGCGATCCTAAGCCCACAATAACGCCATTTTCAAGGACAGCAATTTTTGTCGCTTTTTTTATGGTGGACAACCGGTGCGCAATACAGACCACCGTCCTTCCCTCCATTAATTTATCCAAAGCTTCTTGAACAATTTTTTCGGATTGCGAATCAAGCTGGGATGTTGCCTCATCCAAAATGAGAATCGGCGGATTTCTTAAAATGGCCCGCGCAATGGCGATGCGTTGCTTTTCCCCGCCGGAAAGCCTAAATCCCCTGTCGCCGATAACGGTGTTATACCCTTCCGGCATATTCATAATAAATTGATGCGCGAAGGCCTTGCGCGCCGCCTCCTCGATCTCCTCAATGGAGGCCGTCAAATGGCCATAGGCGATATTGGCTTTGACGGTATCGTTAAAAAGAATATTTTCCTGCGTGACGATCCCAATTTGGCTGCGCAACGACTTAAATGTCACGTCTTTCAAATTAACGTCATCAATAAAAACCACGCCTTGCGTCGGGTCATAAAACCGCGGGATCAAATTAGCCAGCGTTGATTTTCCCGATCCCGTCGGGCCCACAATGGCCAGCAAATCGCCGACTCTCGCTTCAAGATTAATATTTTTTAAAACTTCCCCCGACTCCTCATCATAGCGAAACGACACGTTCTGCAGCGAAATTCCCCGTGAAATCGTTGCCAACTCAAGGGCGCCAACCTTTTCAGCAACTGTCGGCTGGGATTCCAGAACATCATAGATACGTTCGCTGGCCGCCAAGGCCTGCTGAGTAATAGCATGGACATTGCTTAATTTTTTCAAAGGGCTGATCAAGGACATTGTTGAACCGAAAAATAAAACAAAGACACCAAAAGAAATATTTCCCATAATCACCTGGCGCCCCATCCACCAGCAAATGCTTACGCCGCAAAAAGCCCCGATCAATTCCGTGATGGGGCTGATCAAAAGGCTCCGGCGAACCGCCTTCATTTTGAGTTTATAAAAATCCTGGTTTTGTTGGCGAAATCGGCTCACCTCGTAATCTTCCATGTTAAAGGCCTTCACCACCCGCACGCCGGAAATCGTCTCAAAAAGAAGCGAGTTGATGTCAGCCATTTTTTCCTGGGAGCTTTTGGAAAGCTTGCGCAGTTTTTTGCCGATGTGCTTCATCGGAATACCCACCAGAGGAAAGAGGATAAGGATGAGAACGGCAAGCTTAAGATAGGTAAAGAAGATGAGGAAAATAAAAATCATCATCCGAAAAAGCTGATAAATCAAATCAGTCACACCGTAAGAAACAGCATTCTCGACGACCTGGACATCGTTGGTAATCCGCGCGATCAGCTCGCCGCTTCGTTTTTTGCTGAAATAATCAAGCGATAAATGCGAAATGGTCCGGTAAAGCCGCGAGCGCATGTCGCGCATAATGCGCTGGGAAAGATCGTTCATCAAATATCCGTACCAAAAACCAAAAAAACCCTTCAAAATAAACATCACAATAACGGAAACAACCATGATTCCCAAAAGAGTCATGGAAGGCGTGGCGTTGATATTCTTGATGATTTCCGAAACGAAGGGCGGGACATTGCCGGGGATGATAATTTTGTTATTGCTGAGGATTTTGTCGGTCAAAGGGACCAATAATGACAGCTGGATACCGTCAAAAATGGCCGAAAAAAACATACAAATCGAGGCTAAAAAAAGGAGCCTAGAATGCCCCCGCAGAAAGGAAATAAGCTTAAAATAGCTCTTCATAGACGGCGCATATTAGCACGGTGGTTGACTTTTGTCGAGGGATTTGTTATAGTCGCTGCCATGAAGAAGCTCAATGTTGGCATTATTGGCATCGGACATTTAGGCGCGCGGCACCTGAAAGTTTATAGCGAGCTTAGCGGCACGGTCAACATTGCCGGCATCTGCGATATTAAGGAAGACCGCACCTTAAAATTCTCCGAGCATTATAAAATCCCGTTTTTTAGCGATTATAAAGAGCTTTTCGGAAAAATTGACTGCGTGAATATCTGCACGCCCACTGTTTCGCATTTTTCTGTCGCTAAAGATTTTCTTAAACACGGAATTCACGCCTTTATTGAAAAACCCATTACCTACAGCCTCAAAGAAGCCGATCAATTGATTGCCTTGGCCGCCCAAAAAAAGTTAAAACTGCAAGTCGGCCATGTGGAACGGTTTAATTCCGCGTTTCAAGCGATTAATGGGTTTGCCAAAAACCCTCTTTTTGTGGAATGCCACCGCCTCAACCTCTTTCCCAACCGATCGCTGGACATCGGCGTCGTTATGGATCTTATGATTCACGATATCGACATTATTTTAGGGCTCATCAATTCGCCGGTCAAAGAAGTACGCGCGGTTGGAGTCAAGGTCCTCACTGATTTAGAAGATATCGCCAACGCCCGTATTACCTTTAAAAACGGCAGCGTCTGCAACTTAACCGCCAGCCGTGTTTCTGATGCGGTTATGAGAAAAATCCGCATCTTTCTGAAGGACACTTATATTTCCCTTGATTATGTCAATCAAGATGCTTCTGTTTATAAAAAAAACGGCGCCGCTATCTCCAAAGAAAACCTTCCCATCGAAAAAGAAGAGCCCCTCAAAAAAGAACTCGAATCCTTCATCGAGTGCGTCCGCGATAACAAAAAACCTCTTGTCTCAGGCGCCGAAGGCCGCGAGGCTTTGAAACTCGCCCTCCAAATCACAAAACTCATATGGAAAAATCCCAAAAGCATATAATCATCGTCGCGGGAGAAGCGTCCGGCGATATGCATGCCGCGCATCTTGTAGCGGAAATCAAGGCCTTGGATTCTTCAATCAAATTTTCCGGATTAGGCGGCCCCCGCATGCAAAAGGCCGGCGTTTTGCTTTACGAAAATATTGTTGATTTCGCGGTTGTCGGTTTTGTTGAAGTGCTTAAACATTTAAAAGAATTTAAACGCGTTTTCCGGCTTGTTCTTTCCAAGGCGCAGGAAACCAAGCCCGATGCCGTCATCCTCGTCGATTACCCCGGATTTAATCTGCGGTTAGCCAAGGAATTAAAAAAGCAAGGATGTAAAGTGATTTACTACATCAGCCCGCAGGTTTGGGCGTGGAAGGAAAACCGCGTTGAGTTGATTCGGCAATTCACCGACGAAATGCTTGTTTTATTTAAATTCGAAGAAGAATTTTACGCCAAACATGGCCTCGCGGTTGATTTCGTCGGCCACCCTCTTTTAGATTCCATCAAAGTCAGCACATCCCGCGAAGAACTTTTGAAATCGGTTGGCTTTTCAAAAAACAAGCTCACAATTGGAATCCTGCCGGGATCACGCGAAAAAGAAGTTGAAAAGTTATTGCCCATCATGATTGATACGGCAAATTTACTTTACAAGGAGAATAAGAATTTTCAATTTCTCATTCTTCAAGCCCCAACCATGAGCGAGAGAATCATTGACCGGTATTTGTCACACACAACTGCGTCAATCACGGTCATTAAGGATCAAACACATAATGGCATTTCCGCCTGCGACGCCTGCATGGTCGCCTCAGGGACGGCAACACTTGAGACGGCTATTTTGGGAAAGCCCATGGTTGTCGTTTATAAGACTTCCTTTGTCACGTGGGCGTTAGCAAAAATTTTTGTGAAGATTCCGTATATCGGACTGGTCAATGTTGTGGCGGGAAAAAAAATTGTGCCGGAATGTATTCAGTTTGACGCAACAGCGAAGAACATCGGGAAAGAAATACGGGCCATTTTTGATGACCCATCAAAAATGGCCCGGATGAAATCCGATCTTGCCAAAATCAAGCCTTCCCTTGGCGCTCCCGGCGCCTGTGCCCGCGCCGCTGAAAAAATATTGCAAACGCTGGGCGATTAAATTTTCCCCGAATCCGTCTTTTTTACTCAGCCAATTTTTCCGTTATTAACCTAAGAAAATGTCAATGCGCGAGGCCTTACCGTCGCGAATATCACTCGCATGCAAGGAAGGAATGACGGAGGATGAAACCGTAGCCTGCCGGCCGTTGAAATAAGTGATAACAACCTTTTTGACGGACGCCTTATGAGAACCAAAGGTGTTTTGACGTTTGGGATTGTGATAAACAACAAGCGTCGAACCCAAAAAGTTAAAAGCATAAGTATTTTTAGGTAAAATCACATCTTGCCATTTGCGATTTTTGTCTAAAAATTTTACGGTATTTTCATTCTTCGTAAAAAGCCAGCCCTCAAGAACCGGCTTAAACTCCAAGGAAAGCTTCCCGTCTTTATCCAGGAAAAACGGATTCTCTCCGGCGTTCATCAAAAGCCATATGTGGATAAGCTCGGCGGTCGTTCCGCTAAGCCTCGCAACAAACCCGCGCCCATGTAAACTTTTGTCTTCATGGGCACTGCTGACAAGAAAAGAAGAATTTTCCAAAATACTTCGGCCATACATTTTGGCGTCCAAAAAAGGAACAAAGGCGCTTTTAAGATTCTCATAAAATTCCTTGTAAAGCCCGCAGCGCAAAATCTCCAAGAGAAATTTATATTCCATATGAAGCCAGATTGAACCATTCTCCAGCCAACCCGGCGGAAATATCCGCGCGCGACCGATATCCTCGGATTCATTCGACAAATCCGCGTTCACGCGATACATCTTTAGTTTTTTGTCAAACAGCGGGCTTTTACGGACGGATTGATAAATCTGTTTGGCCATCCCTTTGCCCTTTTCAATGCGAAGGGCATGGACGAATCCTTCCAGGAAAATCGGCAAAGCTTTTGCCTTAAAGACAAGCGGCTTAACATAAGCAAACCCGTCGTGATTGTGCTGGCTTAACTTCTCATATTCCGTAACTTCGTGAATGAAATAACTGGCATATAATCCTTTTTCATTTTTCGCCAGGTCAATCGCCTTATTAGCCTTCTCGATGACTGATTGTAAAAACTTTTTTATCGTTCCGATAAAAAGTGTTTTTTCCTGGCCGCTGATGCCCTGAAGAATGCGCGCGCGGTATTGCTCTTTTGCGTCGTTTGATTTCATCCAAAAAACAAGCGCGTCCGCCTGATTTTCCAGGGCTTTTGATAAATCCGTTATAAACGCATGTAATTCCTCAAAAACCCGCACCTCATCATCATCGGGCAGCGAAAGGATATCAATGGCATCGAGCAAAAACAAGCACAACCGTTTTAATTCAAATGTTTCACACGTCGAGGAACCCAACAAACCCGGCAGGCCGTTTAAGGCATCATACCAGTTGGGCTTATCGGCCTCCATCTCGATGCCAATACCGCTTGGATCAAGGGTTGCCGCTTTGTTAGCCACAAGGCAAAGAAGCTTAACCAAAAGATTTGTCTGATAAACGGGGCCACTTCCGTTTTGCGCGCGAAGCTTATTGTCCCCTTTTGCCCCTTTGAGCGCGGCATCACCAACCGAATGGTATTGACGACAGCCTTGCGGCGTTAATACGTACCGTTCGCTTCGCGGCAAAATATGAAATTTATCATGGTAAAAATGAAAGGTTTTTTTCTCAAGCAGAAGATTCTGCCTCGCTTCGGGATAACGCGAAAGAAAGCTTTCGATTAAATCCAGATTGTATGTCCAGTGATCAATCCAAAATCCTTCGCCATGCTCGGCAGATTCATTTTTATGAGAACAGCTTAAAACCCGCTTGAGGAATTCTTGCGCAGAGGTTTTCAGTTTGATATTTTTCTGCGTCACCGCGGCCAATAATTTTCCGGGGAGAAAACCTCCGAGCAGCAGTTCCTTGATATGATCCCTGCCTTCAACACAATCCTTCAAAAGCTCTTCGGCTTTTTTGGCATCGTGGACAACAAAGGTCATGCCCTTGATCACCAACGGATTGTATCCATCCGCTTGAAGCAGATTCAGAAAGTTTGTGATATTGCTGTCTTTGACATCATCGTTGAACCACACATCATTTCGCCGGTTTTGATTAACATCGCGGTAACTGCCGTTTCCTTGCGAAAGATAGGTCGGGGTAATCAGAAACTGATTGTAATCCCTTTCCGGGTCGCCGTGCTTGCGCGTAAAAACATTCAAAGCGATTTTTCCCTCACTTGTTTCAAGGCTGATGGGCAAACCTCCTCGAAGGACATTATCCAAGAAGGTTTGCCCGCAATACAAATCAAAAGCGCGTGAAGCGCTTGATGTTAAAGCAAAGTTTTTAATCTCTTCGATAATTTCACGGTTACGATCGGCCTTTGCGGCGATATAATCCGGCGAAAGCGCTTTGGAAACGATGCCGCGCATTTCGCTTTGGTGAGAGGCGTGCCCAAAAACCGATATGATTTCTTCTTTTGATTTCGGCCTCAGGGTCATTTTACTAAAGCTCATTGCCGAAGAAGTGACATTGGCGGTCATCTGCGCGGCGGGCAGTTTAAAAGGTGTTTGCGCAAAGAAGTTTTCCGCCAGGGTAAAATCATGGGACTCCCCAAAAACACAGGACGACTGGACAACGGGCTCCAAGAGCCGCTGCGCTTTGCCCTGCCCTGAAAAACTAAAATAAAAATTTCCTGCGGAAATATGCGCGACGTGAGGCTTATCGGAAATAACGACTTTAAGGTTGTAATAAGGAGTTTTCTCTTTAAGGAGGCTCACCTGATTCCACGCCTCGGATGTGCGCGACATGTGCTTGAGGAGCCATTCATTGAAGCCAAATGGAATAATGGCCGGCAATCCATCGATGATTTCTATCTGGCGGTTTTTCTTGGAAATATTTTCAACCGAAACGCGCCGGACCAGAGCCGCGAAAGGCTCCTCGGGAAGCGTAAAATAATTGACCCGCACAACAAGCCCCAAAGCCTCATGAACCTCTTCAATCGTCAGGTCGTGGGAAGTGACCGCCATCGTGTTTTTGACGATATTTTTTTTCTCAAAACCATCGCGAAACGGCTCGTAGAATAAAAACTTTTTTCCCTCTTTGATTTTGATCAATGTGCGAAAGCCCTGCAGCGCCGTTTGACGGTAGGCGCGATTGGCGGGATGGAATTCTAAAATGGCTTTGTCTTTTCCCTCGATCCCGAAGCTTGAGATGCACTGCCCGCGATTAACGTAAAAAACCCACATCGGCACGCCCCACAATCCCGCAATCGCCGGAAAGAAATTGGTGAACGCCGGGGCGTGATTGTAGTCGTTAATACAAAACCTCTCGCCATCGAGATAATACTGCTTTTCTTTTATTTTATCTTTTTGCATAAAATATCGCCGTTTGCTTTACGGCCGAGCAAAGGTGCTGATCAGCTCGGATCCCGCGGATTTTTAAAAAAATTGTAATATCCGGAAAGTTTGGCCCAAAAAGCGGGAGTAGAGTCCGTGTTTTTAAAACGCACCCGCTTTAATTCGTATTCATCTTTGTTAAGAGTCTGATAACCGCGATTTGTGCTACAGGCCCCTTTGTAACCTGCGCCTTTGACAATTGCCTTTGTTTCTTCAGTGAAGCCGCCGCTGGGATAGACAAAATAATCAACCCGGTGGCCTAATCTCGCTTCGAGAATTTTTTTGCTTTCAACAATTTGATGCTCCTGCCATTCAACGGGAACACCCGGCAAATACGTATGGTCGAGCGTATGGCTGCCCACGGTAATGCCGTATTTTTCCATTTCACTGATCTCATCCCATGTCAGATAACCTTCCCGGCCGATTAAGTCAACAATGACAAAGATTGTCGCCGGAAAGCCGTACTTTTTAAGCGCCGGATACGCGTTGAGATAATTGTTTTCGTAGCCATCGTCAAAAGTAATGACAACGCTCTTGCGCGGCATCGGCTTTTTTTCTTTAATCAAAGAAACCAATTCATCAAGACTTAAAACCTTGTAATGTTTCTTTTGCAGATAATCCATCTGTTTGGCGAAACTTTTAGGGCTAACAACAATACCGGCGGGGCCTTGAGAGTTTTCAACACTATGGTACATGACAATCGGAACGGCATATTTTCCGGAAAGCCATATTCCGTAGAAAAAAACGACGAGGATAAACGGCAGGACAACAAAAAGTATTTTCTTAATTTGTTTCACGAATTTTTCCTTGAAGCGCGGATAAAAGTTCTTAAGAAAGACTGCTTTTAACCAAATCGCTGACGACTTTGCTGTCCGCCCGCCCGGCAAGCTTGGGCAGAAGGGCTTTCATCACCTTCCCCATATCCTTGATGCCGCTGGCGCCGATTTCTTTGATTGTTTCGCCGATCATCGCCTGCACCTGTGCCGGTGACATTTCTTCGGGAAGATAGCTTTTCAAAATGGCCAATTCCGCCTTTTCTTTGTCCGCCAAATCCGCGCGGCCGCCGGCTGTAAACTGCGCGATAGAATCCTGCCTTTGTTTGACTTGTTTTTTGATAACGGCAATCGCGTCCGCGTCATCGAGCTTGTCGGCCTTCTTTTCGATTACGGCATACTTAAGCTGTGAACGCAAAAAACTTAAAGCGGAAACTTTAAGCGCTTCTTTATTTTTCATCGCCTGCTTGTAATCTTCGGCAATCCTGTCTTCCAGCATACATCCCCCTTTTTTAATGCGCTGCGAACCCCAAACGCTCAATATCCTGCGGTGTCACGTTTTCAATGGTAAGCGTTTTATGACGCGATTTAAGCCCTCTCAAAATTGAGATTCGACTTTTGGAAACATTCAGTTGATCGGATAAAAAGTTGACTAACGCTTTATTTGCCTTGTTGTCCACGGCGGGCGCGGTGAGATACACCGTCAGCGCGGGAAGTGTCTTCTTAAGAAAATTCTTTTTCGCCCCCGCAATAACCTTAACATCCAAGAGCATAAAAAACCTTTCGCGTAGGCGGATCAATGCGAATGTGTTCAATTATCGCAAAAAAATGGGAAAAATAAAGAGAAAAATGAACAGAAACTGTACCGGGAATTAGGGGGACGCGTGTTAAAAAAACGGATTTTGAGGGTTTTTATGGCTGGCCGAATATGGTGACGTCGATTTTGACCTTCTTTTCGGGGCCGGTCGCGGTAAAATTTGAACGGACGGGCTGCGAACCCCGCACAAGATACCCCTGATTACCGCTGGCTAAAAGAATTTTGTCGTTTTCCTTTTGCGCGGCGATCATGGCCAAGCGGGCTTTGTGCTTGAGAGATCTGATACCAAGTTTGATTGCACGAAGCCGTTTACGAACAATTTGTGAAGAAGACTTCCCATCTTGAATACTGGCGATTTCCCCTTCAAAGGGCCTTAAACGTTCATTAAGGTCCGCGACTTCTTCGGAAAGCTTTGTATTTTCATTATTCAATGTCTGGATACTTTGATGGGCCAATGACAGCTCATCTCGAAGATCGGACAGGCTTTGATGAGCCTCCGCCAACTCGCCCTCAAGGGCTACGTTCTGCTCTTTGGCCTGCGCCAGCATGTCCTGTGTCTGGGCTAAGATAGTTTTCGTTTCTTTCAAATCATTGGAAACCTCGACGTAAAGACCGGCCTGGCTGGCCGAAGTCGACAAAAGCATATGTGTTGACTGCTCATAGCTTTTTTCAACCGCGATTTGCTGCATAACGGCAAAACCGGTTAAAAGAACGAGCGCGGCGATTAAAAAAACGCCTGAAATATTTTTTGCCTTTTCAATATTTCTCGTGCGTTCAACCCTTATTTTTATTTTCTCGCGTAAATGAGCCAATGTCTCTTGGGCGGATTCGATAAATTCCACCCCCAGCTGGCATCGGTGTCCATTGAGATTGGGCTTTCTTGACCAAACCAAGCGGCCGGCCTGCGGCAAATAGTCGCTGTGACCGTTGGATGTTTCGAAAGTAAAAATGGTGTTATTATTTAGGGAAGAATCGATGGGGGCCTCAAACATCATGCCGGAATCGCTGATATTGCGGATTTGACCGGAACCTCTTATTTCGGCGTCTTTAACGCGCCATAAAATCGGAAGCGCCTCTTTAACGCGCAGGCCTCGACGGCCATCAACGCGAATCGCTTCCTTGGTATCAAAACTGACCATTTTAACGGTGTCTTTCTCTAATAACTAATCGGCTTAAAAGATTAAAATTCCGGGCTTGAGGGCTGGATTTCATTCGCTTTCCTTTTTGACGCCCGAAGTATATCACGAAACAATTCTGATGGCAAGGGCGTGATGGAAGATTTACCAGCGCCACCCGATGGCATCTTTTTGACCGGCATCCTTTTGCTGGCGCTCTTTTTGGTACGCCTTTTCTTGTAAATCGTAGTCTTTTTGAGTGAAACTCATACACCCGGAAGTAACCGTCATCGCCAGAACAACAAGAAAGAAAACTCCTGTGAACTTTTTATTTCTTATCGTTAAACAATTCATGTTGAAATTCGGGATTTGCCTTGCCGGGCCGCGGATTTTCAAGTTCACTTGCCGTTTTTCGGTACTGACAATGTTCGCAATTCTCTGACGAGGCAGGTAGGCGGTCGGCCATAAGGCATTGATGGGCATCAACAATCGCCTGCTCAACCCATTGACTATTGGCCTCATAGCACAAAACATCAATGTCGAATTCCAACCTTCCATCAAAAGAGCCTTTTGCTTTGTCGGCATTGCAGTAGACAAAATACCCTTTATTCGAAACCTGAAAACCCTGCTTACTCAAAAGCCACTGATAGATTTCCATTTGCCGTTTGTAGGCCTGACGGTATTCGCCATCCAAACTCACACGCCCGGTGGTGCTGGTGGCTTTATAATCAACCACAAAGATTTCCTTTTGAGGGCTGATCCATAAATCATCAACGGCCCCCGTAATGATAAAATTGGTCGGCGCATGATGATACTGGACGCCTTTAAAAACTTCCCGCCACTCATCAAGCATGGGATGCAAAAAAGGAACGGCATCAATGCCGCTTTGCTTCATCAAAGGATGCGCCTCGCCTTTTCTTCTGTAGATATCGAATTCTTTTTTGAGTAATTCATCGACGGCGGAATTGAGGGTAAAGGCCGGCATCGCCGGCGGCTCGACCCCCAAACGCCTGTCTAAATAAAAACAGCGCGGACAGCGTAAAAAACCCTCCAACCGCGTGCGGCTTAATTTGTAAGGCGTTTTCGCGGCAGGATTGAAAAGGTTGCGGGTTCTTCGGTAGCCTTGATCCCGCAAAACAGAACCGCTTGATTTCATATCTCTCTTTCCTCAGAAACAATGCCGAGAACAAAAACAACATGACAGTAAATACCGGGAAACGTCCGGTAAAAATTTTTGGATTCAATCTTTACGCCCAAAAGGCGCGCAAGAAGATGTTCGATGTCCCGCCAATGGCGGATCATTTTTCCGCGGTCTAAATGATAAATAAACTTTTGAAATTTATTTAGGTTATCCGTCAGGGCGATGTCGGCAACAACAAGGTGTTTTCGACTCACGCGCTTCATCTCCAAAATAACCGAAAAGAATTCCTCATCCGAAAAGTGATGCGCCGACCCGGCAAAAAGCGACAGATCAAACGATTGATTTTGAAAAGGCATTGCGCAGGCATCCGTGCAAACAAATTTTGAAAATCGGCACGCTCGGGATGCGTAAAAAATCCTCCTAAAACTATTATCAAGCCCAACGTATGCCCCGTGTTTCGCTACGCTCGAAAAATCTCCTAAGCCGCAACAAACATCTAGAAAATTATTAAACGGCAGAGGCCTTATGATTCGGGAGACCGCCGGGACATTTCCATAATCCAGCGCCATTCGGTGAATCTTAGAGACAAGAGGGTTTTCCAGAACTCCAAACCAACGCGCCTTGTCATCGAAAAAAGAGCTATTTTCTCTCATGAAGTGAAATTAACTGCGAAGGTTACTCCAAGCGTTTACTGACGGCATAAAGCGGGCGGCGTTTGACATCATCCCCAATACGGGCAATGTATTCGCCGATGAGCCCGATGGCTAAAAGCTGTATCCCCCCGATAAAAAGGACAGCGACCATAATAGACGGCCATCCTGTAATTGTCTGGTTGGTAAAAAATTTCTGATAAAAAATAAAAAGGATATAAAAAAACGCCATCATCGAAATAAACGCCCCCGCCCATGAAATCATCCGCAAAGGTGCGAAAGAAAATGATGTGGCGGCATCAAAGGAAAACTTGACCATTTTCCAAAAGGTAAATTTGGTTTTCCCCGCGAACCTGGCGTCCCTGATGTAGTCCACCTCGCCTCGGTGAAACCCCACCCACGCCACCATCCCCCTTAAGAAACGATGGCGCTCACCCATCGAGTTTAAGACATCAACAACCGGCCGGCTTAAAAGATAGAAGTCTCCCGCGTTTTCCGGGATGTCAATAGAGGTAGCGGCGCGAATCAATTTATAAAAAATCTTCGCCGTTATTTTTTTAAAAAACGTTTCACCTTTGCGTTCTTTGCGCACGCCATAAACGACATCATAGCCTTCTTTCCATTTTCCGAAAAACTCCGCAATTGTCTCCGGCGGGTCCTGAAGGTCTCCATCCATAATAACAACGGCTTTACCCAAAGAACATTTAATCCCCGCGGAAATCGCCAGCTGGTGCCCGAAATTGCGCGACAATTTGACAACCTTGATGATCCCTTTATGTTTGCGATGTAATTCCTGCAGTAGCAAAAAGGAGCTATCTTTGCTTCCGTCATCGACGAGAATAATTTCGTGGGTTTTGCAAAGCGGACCCAAAACAGCTATCAAACGTTGAACCAGCTGCGGGATAATCAACTCTTCATTAAAAATCGGGACAACAACGGACAACTCAACGTCTTTTTCAAACATCAAAATCCCCCTTTAAAAATTCCCCGCAGGCTCGCCGCCTCCTGGCCCGCCCTTCTTTGCCAATCAATCATCTGGGAGGCAACCCAAACCATATCGATGCCTCCCCCTCCAAAGAAAAGGGACAATTTTTTATTGCCGACCATAATTTCTTTGACGACCTTGTCCTGGTTGCTGATCGGATAGCCGGGAAAGAAAAGTTTCTCATCCGGGTTTTCCCCTTTATAGCCGACCCAAATCGTTTTGGCGATATTGACATTGCGCAACCCGCAGAAATTTTTAATGCCCCCGTAAGTGCATATCATGCCGTACATCATAACATTTAAGGGCTTTTGGACATAGCCCAATTCTGGGATGGCCAGTATTTGCGCGAGAATAAACGGCGCCCCCACCGTCAGGCTTAAAAAATTCTTCTCCAATTCTTTGGCCAAACGAATATTGAGCGCCAAATCGTTTCGGTATTCAAGGCTGCGCTCCAAAAGCACGTGATTGTTATCATCCGCCAGAGGTTTATAAAATAATCCGTAAACAGAAAAAAAGGATACCGCCAACATCCCCAATAGCACGGCTCGTTGAACGACATCTTTGCGTATAAAAATTATAATGGCATAAACAATACAAAAAACCAAAAAGGGGCACAAGAGCAATCGATAGCGGGGAGAGACAACGTTAAAGTTAAGGAAAAGGGCAAACCACAATCCCGCGTTGACAAACATAACCGAGACAACCCCGTATCGCTGAAAAAACGAAAAAGCCCCATCCTTTTTATCTTTAAATCGGGAAATAACGTCGCCTGATAGCTTCGCCGCCACGGCAATAAGGCTGGCTATGTACAACGAAATAATAAACGACCAGCGCAAAGACGGCCATCCGGCAAAAAGATACATCATATTGGCGTGCTGATCATGCAGTAGAACCTTCAACTTCACTTTTCCGACAGCAAAAAGAAGGGCGAAAACGGACCATCCTAATATTTTCCAACTCGCCCTTTGATGCCGCTCCTGCCAAAAAATCATCAAACCCGCCACAAAAACGGCGGCGCATGTGATCACGCACGCCTCCTTGACAAGAACCGCGAGAACCGCCATGAACGCGGCCATCGGCATTTTTCTTTGCGCAAGATAGAGCGCGGAAAGCATCGCGAAAAAAAGGCTCGGCATTTCCATGTTAATGGCTTCCGCCTGGCTTAGAAACAAAGGAAGCGATAAAAGTAAAATCGCGGCTAACGCCGCAACGCCCCGGTCAAAAACTTTCAGCAGAATTTGACGAAAGACGGCGACGATGGCCGCGGCAAGCGCGAAAACAATGATGTGATTAACGAAGAGAAACGCCTTAACGAAAGGGATAAATTTCAAAAGAAGAGCAAGAAACGTTGGATAGATAGATGTGAAGTAAACCTTCGGCCCTCCCAGCGCATACCCCGGTTGATAAAATAACCCCGTGTAATCAAAGGAATGACCGGCAAGCCATAACGCCTCGGCAAACGGCCCGCCAATCGCGTCGCCGTAAGGCGGAAAAAACAAGGCCTCCGGCCTTGTCGCGATGAGATACAAAAAGACGGCCAGGCCAAAAACCTTTGCCGAGGATTCTTTCAGATAAAGCAACGCAAAGGCCATAAATAATAATCCTGAAATAACCTCGCACGCAGGCCCCCAAAGTGTTTCCTGCGCTCTCCCAATGTAAAAATCCAGGGTTTGCGCGCCGGATACGCCCGTTACTTTGTTCAATAAATCAATTCTGCCGTTTTGATAAAGAGAGGACGTAAGAACGCCGCTATTTAATTTAATCAGAGAATAGATTCCGATAAGAATAAACGCGAGGAACCAAAATAATTTATTTTTGTTTTTTAGCATACGGCCTTTGAAGGCTTATAGCCATCCGCAAAACGCCAAGGCACAAATTGTTTTGGCGTCACGGATTTTTCCCTGTCGAAAAAATTTTTGGACAGTACTTTTCTCAAAAACACGAATCGTGATAACTTCATCGGGCTCGGTTTTCATTTCTTTTTTGATCAGCCTTTCGGCCTTAAAAATGGTAATGATTTCCGTTGAGTATCCCGGCACGGGAAAAATTTTTCCAAGACGAAGAATGCGCCCGGCGGAAAAGCCTGTTTCTTCAATGATTTCCCGCCGGGCGCAGGCAACCGCGCTTTCATTTTTATCCAGCGTCCCCGCGGGTAATTCAAAAAGATAGCAGCCAATCACAGGGCGAAACTGGCGAATAAAAATAACTTGATTTTGACTAAGAAAAGGGACAATCAGCGCCGCGCCGGGGTGTTCAATCACATCCACACGCGCGATGTGGCCGTTGGGAAGGCGCGTTATTTTTGTCTTGAGCGTGATACGCCTGCGTTTTTGTTTCATCATCGAAATATCTTGTCGAGAATCGTCCCGATCAATTCTTCTTCGGGCGATTTTTCCTGCGGCTCACCGGACGTTTGAGGTGAGGATGGGGGCGAAGAACCTGCCTCTTCATTGGGAGCACCAAAAACTTTGTCTAAAACTTTTTCCAATTCCTGCCGGCCCCGATTCATCAAAATCCTTTTACCCAGATATTCCAAATCCGGCACAAACACAAGTGCGGGAATTTTCCCCGCGACGCGAACGGGAATAACGATCTCGCCGGAGTTATCAAGAAGATATTCCAAACCCTCAACGGAAGAAACCATGATGCGCGACAGATCCTGAGGGATCGCGATGGCCGCTTCCAAATCAAGTTCCTGGGAAAAGCTCACCTTTCCTTTTCCCGATAAACGAAAAGCATCCGTGATGACATCCGCCGTGTCAATAAAAAGCGCCCCATTTTTCACGCGCGTATCAAGACGAATTTCTTTAAAGATCGTATCTTCGCTTTTCAATGCCTCTCTGTAATTTTCAGGTAAATTGGCCTCAACGGCTTCAACAAGCCCGGGCAGCATGGACATTTTATCCAGAACAATCCGCAGAATATTGGCGCCGACGAGTTTTCCTTCCCTGATTTCAACGCTGCCCTTGCCCGCAAGAGCCCTCAAGATATCCTGACTCTCGTAGGACGCGGCCTTCTCGAGCTCAAACTCGGCAAAAAGTTTTCCCTGAAATTGCATGGGCTGATCCTGGGGCAGAACTTCGCCTAAATCAATGCCCGATGCCTTCGCCTGCCCGTGAAATTCCTGGCCTTTAAGATAATCGAGAACCTTTCCCCTTGCCTCAATTTTTCCGGATCCAAGATTCAGCGAGAAATCTTGAAGCGTCATGTCGCTTTCCGTTCCCTGGATGTCAGCATGAATTTGATCCAGAGAAAGCGGCAACTGTTTTAGTGCCAGCCTTCCTTTGTCCAACATTCCTTCAAATTGAAGGGCCGACAAACCTTTGGAACCAACAATCATTTCCTTGATGCCCAACTGAAACTTTCCTTTCATTTCTTCCTTCAATTCCAGATTTCCCAGCATCGGAAATGACTGCTTTACAAGATCGACGGATATTTGCGATAAATCTCCGTTGGCTCTGACATCCCGGAACACAATGCTCTCTTTTTCCAAATCAACCTGAGCCATGCCTTGGGCGCTAACATTTCTTTTTGAGCTCAACAGCGCAAGCTCAATAGAAAAATCAAACGGCCGTGTTAAAGAAAGCTGATCAATCGCCGCGCGAATTTGGGAAATCTTTATTTCAAACAACGGGTCAAATGTTTTGTCCTTAAAAATGACTACGCCATCTTCTAACCTAATGGATTTAACGAAAAGATTCGGCGGATTTTGAGCCGACTGGGCTGTGGCCGCAAAAGCCTCGCCTTCAAAAAGATTCGGCAAGAAATCTTTAGTCGAAAACGATAAGTCTTTGCTGACAGCCTGAATACTGAAAGTCTGGACGTTAAATTGCCCGCTTTCATCTTTTATCAAAATAAATCGGGGAGATTTAACATAAGTGCTTGAGATAACAATCTGCCGCTTTATTAAGAAAGGAAGGATATCGACGCCGAGAATTAATTCTTTAACGGTTAGAAAGTCTTCGGCGGAATACCGCGGATTGTCCGCAATCCGCAAATCGTCGGCTTTGACAGAAACTCCCAACGGAAAAGACCAGCTTAAAGAAAGCCTTCCTATACCGATATCTCTGCCGATCGCCTTTTTCGCCTCATCGATGATTTTCGGCTTGTAGGCATTGACATTAAACGTTTTAAGGAAGATGGCAACGCCGACGGAGAAAATAACAAAGAAAATAAAAATCGCGATAATAATTTTTTTAAGAATTTTCATTAGGAAGCCATTCAGCCATTAGGAAACAAAAAACAGGACCAATACCTGCGCGAAAACAATTCGCAAAATCATAACCAAAGGATACACCGTCGCGTAGGAAATGGACGGCGCGTTGGATGTGGCGAAGGCATTGGCAAATGCCAAGGCTGGCGGATCCGTCATCGCCCCCGACAAAAGGCCGCAGAGCGAAAGAAAATTCAACTTAAATTTGAGGCGCGCAAAAATTCCGACCGCCACAAGCGGCACAAGCGTAATGAGCGCGCCATAACCCATCAAGCGAAGGCCTTCGCCGTTTAAAATCATATCGACAAATTGATCGCCGGATTTAAGCCCGACACAGGCCAGGAAAAGGACGATCCCGATTTCCCGAAGGAGCAAATTAACGTTATTGGGCATATACCAAACCAGCGGCCCCACGCGCCCCATATTGCTTAGAATCATCGCCACAATCAAAGGCCCGCCGGCTAACCCAAGTTTAACCGGCGAAGAAACGCCCGGCAGATAAATCGGCCAACTGCCTAAGATCACCCCCAAAACAATGCCGAAAAAAATAGGAACGATTTGCGGGCGATTTAACTCCTTCGGAGAATTTCCCAGCTCGACCGCGGCTTTTTTAACCGCATCCTCGTCCCCGACGGCAAGCAGTGAATCTCCAAATTGCAAAACGATATCAGAGGAAGCCGCGAATTCAACATCCACGCGGCTCACGCGAGTGATAGTCACGCCGTAACGCGCCAGCAAATTCAGCTCCTGGATGCTTTTGCCTAAAATTTCCTTTTTTGTGACAATAATCTTCTTGGTGACGATATTGCTGTGGATTGTCCGCAAATCAATGGCGCTTTCTTTGCCAATCGCCATACGCAGCGTTTCCAATCTTTCTTTTGTCCCGACGGCAAGAAGGATATCCCCCAGAAACAAAGTCGTGTCCGGCTGGGCGATACGCAATTCACCATTATGCATGACCCGAGAAACAACAATTCCTTCCTGCGCTAGAAGCGGCGCTTTTTGAATCATAAGCCCGTTTAAATTGGGATTAGTGATTTCCAGATTGATGACTTCCAAAGGCGGCGAAAGTTTTTGGCGAAGGGCCTGGTGGGCCCTGTACTCCTCATCAATGCGGACGCGAAAGATTCGTTTGATAAAAACAATTGAAAGAATAGTGCCGATGATTCCAAACGGATAGGAAACCGCGTAACCTATGGCGGGCAGTTTTGAAAGCCCGTCGGAAAATTGAGGATTATCCTGCAAGATTTGCTGGGCAGCGGCGAGGCTCGGCGTGTTTGTCGTGGCGCCGGAAAACAATCCAGCGGCTATCGGCATTTCAATTCCGGCAAATCGGCTGATAAGAACCGTCATTACAAATCCCAAAAGAACAATGGTCCCCGCCATGAAATTTAACCGCGACCCCTCTTGCCGCAAGGACGCGATAAAACCGGGCCCCACCTGAAGCCCGACGGTATACACAAAAAGAATCAACCCAAATTCACGGATAAATTCCAGCACGGTTTCATGAATAGTGATTCCCAAATGCCCGAAAATTAATCCGCTAAATAAAACGCCGGCGATGCCGATGGTGATACCAAAAATCCGTATGCTCCCCAGCGCCAGCCCCGCGATAATAACCAAGCTCAATATCAAAAGAATACTGGAGGCGGAATCTGCTTTAAAAAATTGTAGCACCATATCCATGAATGTTCCTTTAGCTCACCCTCGTGCATCTATTTATCGAAAGTTGCAGAAATTAAGCGGCAGAGAAAAATCCAGCGAGCGCAAATGCGCTATCACGGTTTGCAAATCATCTTTTTTAGGCGAGGAAACGCGGATTTTCTCGCCTTCAATTTGAGTTTGCACTTTGAGATTCAAGTCCTTGATAATTTTATTCAATTCCTTTGCCTTCTCCTGAGGAATCCCGGAGGTGACTTCAATCGCCTGGCGCAATCCCGCTCCAAACGCCGGCTCGGCATTTTTGTAAACAAGCGATTTATGCGAAATCCCGCGCTTGGCAAGCCGTGCTACCAAAATGTCCTGAAGGGCGCGCAATTTAAAATCGTCGTCGGCAACAAGCGTAATCTTTTTCTCGCTGCGGTTGTATTCAATGGAGGATTTGCTATCCTTAAAATCGTAGCGCTGGGACAACTCCTTCTTTGCCTGATTAACACCGTTGTCCACTTCCTGCAGGTCAACTTCCGAAATAATATCAAAGGAAAAATTGGCCATCTCTCGCTCTCCGCTAAGTTTTTTCCCAGTTTTTTACTTCGACTCTTTATTTCGATTCTTTAAACATCCACGCCGCAAGCGCGGCGGCCAACGCAAAACCAACGGCGCTCACCCATTGCGGAACCGTCAGTCCATTGACGGAAACACCAACGTTAAAAATCAAACGCAACGCATGCAAGGCCGCAATGATGAAAAAAATGACCGCCGAAATTCTTAACGCCGAATTTTTCATATTCACCTCGTTTGGAGAGAAAACTGTTCAAGCGACTCATTAACTACGCCCATATCATAACTTTGTTAGGAAATTTTACAACGATTTAAGGATATTATCGATAAAAATTAGGTTATCGTGAGCTTGCTGATTGCGGGGGTTAAGTTCAATGGCTTTTTCAAAATAAGCGCGCGCCTTTTGGTAGTCTTTTTGTTGAGTGTGTAAAAACCCAAAATTGTTATACGTCTGCGACAAATGAGGATTGAGCGCCAGCGCCCGCGTTAACTCTTCAAACGCCTTCGCGTAATCGCCTTGATGCGCGTAGGCCAGGCCTAAATTACTCATGGCAAGGGCGTTATGCGAATCAAGCTCAAGCGCCTTTTGGCTGTATTTGATTTCCTGCGCATAATCCTTTTTGTTGCCATAAGCCGCGGCAAGATTTGTGTACCATAGCGTTAAGTTTCTTCGCGAAAAAAAATGCTGGTATTCTTTTTTTATCCGGCGATTATTTTTAACCGCGCTATTCATCAAATGCCACCGGCAATACCCGTCAATCAAATCCGGGTCGAGCAACAGCGGCTCTTCGGTCAAATCTTTTCTCGCGAAGGCCGAAGAGCCGCTTCGCGGCAGCGTCCCCGCCTGCATCAAATAAACCTCAATGGCTTTATAATAACAATGGATGGCCCTCTCGGGCTCTCCATTTCGATTATACGCAACCCCCAAATTAATATAACACCGCGGTTTATACGGGGATTTACAAAGCGTATCCTTCCATAATGTGATAGGATCCCGCCAGATTTTAGTGCGTTGATAAGTTAAATACGACAACGTCACCACGCACATAACCGCGACGGATAGAACCACTCTTTTATCTTTCAGATATCCCAGCACAAGCGTGGAAATAAAAATCGAAAATCCAACCATCGGCAGATACAGGTAGTGCTCATAAAGCATGTCCCGGGAGACAAGCGCGCACACAACCGCTTCAACAGATACCGCCAAGAAAAACCAGGCAATGCAAAAAGAAAAGATTCTCTGGCGGCGGAAAATCCGCGCGGCCCAAATAACAATTCCCGCCAGGATCAGAAAACACGGAAAAGTGCCCAGGCTAAAAAATCCAGGCGACAAGGGGTAATCGTAATCCAAATTTTGATTGATCGGTAAGAATAAAAGCCGTAAATACGTGCACAATACATTCATTTCCGTTAGCACATACAACGCGTTAAACTGCATCAAGGAAACTTCGTGGCCAAGATTAAAAAGAGAATGGGGCGATGTATCGCTTGCCAAAGTCAGAGGGATAATAAGAAGGGTCAAGAAAAATGGCGTCAGCAGCCTGAGTTGTTTTTTTAATCCCTCTTTTGACAATTCAAAGAAGAAAAAATCGCATAAAAAAAGCGCCAACGGCAGTGTAAATGTCATCTCTTTGGAAAACATCCCTAAGATTGCTGTTGCAAGCGCCAGCCGATAAAACAATAAGCGATTAGTCAGTCGCCACTTTAAATATAAATTCAACGTCAGCAAATAAAAGAGGCTCGCCAGCAAAGCCGCCCGCTGGGCGATATAAACGACGGCCTGCGTTTGAACCGGATGAACCATAAAAATAATCGCGGAAAATACGGCAATGTAAAAAGAGCGCGGGAAAAGAAAGGATTTCCGCAAGGCGGGAGTTTTGAAAATAAGACTGACAAACCAGAAAACACACAGGCCGCAGAAAATATGGAGGGACGTATTAACCAAATGATACCCGCCTACATTCAGTTTTCCGACGGAGTAGTTGAGCGCAAAGCTTAACATTGTTAAAAAGCGCGTATTAAAACTTTGCCATATTTCCGGAATATTTCTTACATCTCGAATGGCAAAATTTTCAATAATCGCGGCATTGTCATCAAAATGAAATTCAGCGGAAAAACTGTTGGCGTAAACCAGAAACCCAATGGCAACAATAAAGGGGATCGCAAAAAAGGAAAGCGTTCGCTGGGCCATGGCGGCGGGAGGTTTCAAACTCATAAGAAATATTAACGCAAATTTAAAAGCCCTCTAAACTTTTCGACGTCATTCGTGGGCAACTGACAGGCGTAATTTTCACAAATATAAGCCGTGGTTTTTCCGTTGATGGGGCTTTGATTCTTGGAAAAAGGAATGAGTGAAATGACACCGGCTGCCTCTTTTTCTTTGGCGGGACGGAAAACGACGACTTTGCGGGGAATAAAATTTTGGTAAAGAAGGCTGATCATGTTTTGTGTCGCGGTATCATTAAAATCTCCCGCCACGACGATTTCTTTCGTGGGGCCCAGGGCAAAATCGAGGGCCATCAGCATCTGCGTGTAGGCGCTGGGGTTTTTTACCAATTCCTGCGAAGCGTTTTCTAAAATCCTCCGGGCTTTTTGCTCCCAATCGCTATTCATAAAAAGCTTTCCCAGGCGAATTAACGCAAGCGCGGCTATCGAATTTCCCGACGGAATTGCCCCGTCATAAATCTCTTTTCGGCGAAAAATGATTTCTTCGGCGTCCTGCGCGGTAAAGAAAAAGCTGCCTTCATCTTCATCCCAAAAAAGATCAAACATGGATTTGGTCAGCCGCTGGGCTTCTTTAAGATATTCAACCTCGAAACTTGCCTCATAAAGGTCCATGAGCCCGTGAATAAAAAAGGCGTAATCGTCCAGATGCCCCAAAATCGCGGCCTCGCCGTCGCGGTAACGGTGAAGCAGGCGGCCGTCTTTTCGCGAAAGATTTTTAAGGATAAAGACGGCCGCCTTTCGCGCCGCCTCCAAATACCTCGGCTCATCTAAAACCCTCGACCCTAAAGCCAGGCTGGAAATCATTAGCCCATTCCAGTCAACAAGAACCTTATCATCCAAATGCGGCTTGGGACGCTTTGAGCGCGCAATATAAAGTTTTTCTTTTGAATCCTTTAAGATCTGGGCAATCTCCCCTTCAGATTTTTTAAATCGTTTTGCGGCTTCCTTCACCGTCGAAACGATATGTAAAATGTTTTTCCCCGTAAATTCCCCGTGCGGATCATATTCGGCGTTCCCCTGCTCTTCGACCCCAAAATAAAAGTTAAAGATTTCTGCATCCGCCGCCCCAAGAATCTTAACAATCTCATCCTTGCTCCAAATAAAAAAGGCCCCCTCTTTTTTCTCATGAGAACTTAAATTCTCCGGCGGCAGGCTATCCGCATCTTCCGCCGAAAAAAATCCGCCTTGGGGCCGCTGCATATCGCGCAAAACGTAGTCAAAAATTTCGCGCGCGACATTGGCGTATTCTTCTTTTTTCGTCGCCTGATAAGCTTCAAGATACGTCCTGGCTAAAATCGCCTGATCGTAAAGCATCTTTTCAAAATGCGGGACATGCCATTTATGATCCGTCGAATAACGATGAAACCCGCCGCCCAAATGATCACACATACCGCCCTTGGCCATTTCCTGCAGGGTCTTTTCAACCATTTCCAAGGTCCGCGGTTCCCCTGCTCTTTTATCGTAGTGAAGCAAAAAAGACAACTGGTGGCTCGAGGGAAACTTCGGCTGGCTTCCAAAGCCGCCGTAGCTTGAATCATAATTTCCCAGAAATTGCCGATAGGCCGCGTGAAAAACTTCTTCTTCCAAAGCAAGCTTTTCCTTTTGCTGATTTGACTGATTTATCAATAAATCAATCACAGATCGGCTGGATTGCAAAATATCGCTTTTCCGTTCTTTCCAGGCGTCGCTTATAGAAAATAATAGATTTTTAAACCCCGTGCTTCCCCATTTTGGTTCCGGCGGAAAATATGTACCTCCGTAAAACGGCTCTTTGTCGGGCGTTAAAAAAACCGACAACGGCCAGCCGCCGCTTCCCGTCATGGCCATCACCACCGCCATATACACCCCGTCGATGTCCGGCCGTTCTTCCCTGTCCACTTTGATAGAAATAAAATGATCATTGAGAATTTTGGCGATTTCGGAATTCTCAAAAGATTCATGCGCCATCACATGGCACCAATGGCACGTCGAGTACCCAACAGAAAGAAAGACGGGTTTATTTTCTTTTTTTGCTTTTTCAAAAGCCTCTTCGCTCCACGGATACCAATCCACGGGATTATAGGCGTGCTGCAAAAGATACGGGCTTTTTTCTTTAGCCAAATGATTCATCAACTTGACCTCACTCAATTTTATATTTTCAGAAAACAATTGCCCCGGAGAGCATAGCGCAAAAAAGCAGGCGGCGGCGACAAGAAATGTTTTGGCTGGCTTAGGCGCATTAAGGATTTATTTTCTCTTCGGCCGGCTGATCGGGATCTGAGACAACAAGCGTCCCTTCGATTGCCCCGCCCTCGCTACAAAGGGCCTCGACAAAAATACTGTCGTCTATTTCGGCTTTTATCGGAATGTCTTCACTAAAACCATATGGCGTTGTTTGTTTGACAATTGTTAAGTTGATTGAGCCATTGTCATTTACTTCGGCTTTCATCGGAGCATCATTACTAACGCCATACGGCGTCGCCTGCTGAACAATGGCCGGTCCGGCCGGACTATCATCATTAATGGAAATAAGGATCTTTCGGATATGATGCTTGCGCATATGGCTTACCACATGAGACATTTCAATGTGGAGAATTTTTTTCTGCAAATCATAATCCAGCTTGATATCCTTCGGCGGATGGGCGTAAGCAAAACGTGAAGTTGCAAGAAAAAAAACTAAGGTCGCAATCCTTATGCCGTTTTTCATTCCTCTTCCCTAATTTATGTAAAATCCTGCTAACGAAAAATTTTGGATTATTGAAAATCTTTTTCAGAAAATACCTGGGCGGTGAAGATTTCGATGGGCATCTGCGGATCCTTCCATGCGTTTGAAGGAAGGCCAGCTTTTTGCGTGCAAAGAACAGATAAAAATTTCTCTTTGGGCCAGCCGGTTTCGGTGGCAACCTGCGGCAAAAAAAGCCCCCGATGGGATCCGCGGCCGATGATAACACCGTGCACACCCATTTGGATTTCATCAACGCTTTTAACGCGCCAGGGTTTTGAAAGGACGGAAACTTCGACATCAATATCTTTCAATTCATCTTTTGTCAAAGGAGAAAAGCGCGGATCGCTTGTTGCCGCGGCAATCGCCATGTCGCGCACGGTCAAAGACAGCGGGCCTTTTCCCAAAACGTTGCCGATACAGCCGCGCAGATCATTGTGTTTGCGGATAGTGACAAACGCTCCCTCTTCCCACGAAAGCCGCGGGTCAGATTCCGCAACGGCGAGAATCTCGCCTTTTTGAATATACGATTCAATTGTGTTGCGGGCGATTTCAAGCAGGCGTTTTTTCTGCGGCCCTGTTAGTTCATTGGAAGAATTAACGGAAGAATTTGGGGGAAATTCTTTTGCGGCGCCGTTGCCGTCGCCTTTTTTATGGAAAGCAACGGCGCAGTAACCAACGACCCGCCCTTTGTCACCGGTCACATCGCCTGAATTGGCATAGCTTAAAATATCAGCCTCAAGATTCTTTTCTTTGGCAAAAAATAGCGCCGTCGCCACAGCCGTAAAATTGCACATTTCAAGGCCGCGGCGTGTCAGCGCGCGTATCCAGAAATTCTCAACATCGAGTTTCTTAATCACACTCAAAGCGGTGCCGTCGAGTTGGCGCGCGGCTTTATCGTCGTGATAATGCGACATATCACTGCTTATGACAATCAAGACATCATCGCGATTGCCGATGGTTTGAGATAAAGAGGCGGCCAAATCCTGACAGTCTTTAAGATTTGGCCGCCCTGTCAATATCGGAACAATTTTAAAATCGCTGAAGACTTTCTGTAAGAATGGGAGCTGGACTTCAAGCGAGTGTTCGCGCTCAAAGGATTGCTCAAGGGGTTGAATCCGATGCGTGGCGCCAAGAAGTTTTTGCGAAAAATCGTTGTCCACTTCGATAGAGCCAAGAGGAGTTTTAAAACTCCCCTTGGGCCAAATCGAGAAGCCTTCAAAATCATGAAAATGGCTCAAACCGATAACAACAATTGTCTTGTAGGAATTTTTACTGACAGCCTTGTAACTGTAGGCGGCGACCGGCGCGGAATAAACATAGCCGGCGTGAGGAACGATAATAAGAGGAATCTTTTTATCAAAAGGGGCAATTGTCGCGGCGCCCAAATATTTGTCTATTTCCCGCGACAATTGCCCCGGATCATCGCTATAAAATTGCCCGGCAACATTGGGCGATTTGATATCATCCTGACTATATCCAAAACGAGCCGTCATAAAACAAATAAAGGTTGCGAAAAAGACCGCCGTCGTAAAAACTCTTTTCATGAATTTAAAAATTATCGCGTCAAGGAGAAATAATTGTCCAAGCTAAGCGTGAGGGTTTTTTGCAAAAATCGCCGCAAAAAACTGACAATAACCAAAAGACAACTATCAAAGATAAGGGTGACATGCGGCGGTAGCGAAAAAAGCTCCCCAAAACATCCGCAGTCTTTGATTGGAAGATTGCGCAAAAGCGCTTGCGCGAGAACAAAGATAAAGATGACGATAACAGCCCAAAGGACCCGAAGCGAAAGCTTAAGCCATAACCCAAGCGCCATAAAAACTCCGACGATAAACTCAATCCAGGGAAACACAAGAGCCACGATATCCGACAGGGAGTTGTTCAATAACTCATAACCCTGGACGACGTAGGAAAAATTCTCGTAGGGGGAAATGAGCTTTTCAAACCCGGAAACCACAAAAAACAATCCCACGGCAATCCGTATAACAGAAAAGGCGTTAATGGCTAGCTCCTAAGTATTTGTCCAATTCCTCGGTCAACGATTTTGTCCCAACCGCTATTTTTCCGTTAATAAAATACGTGGGCGTTGAGTCAACACCTAAAGCCTTGCCGGCAACTTTTTCATTAAGAATCAAGGCGCGCACCCTCTCATCGGCAAGGCAACTTTCCAATTTTGAAATATCAAGCCCCGATTCTTTGGCCATATTTTTAAAAACGTCCTCGGCGCTGATGAGCTTTGCCCATTGAGCCTGCCTCTCCACCAGCACATCTTGAAATGCCCAGAATTTATTTTGCCGCGCGGCACATTCGGCGTAAACAGCGCTGGTCATGGCGTGAGCATGGATCTTTTGGATGGGGAAATATTTGACTTCCAAGAAAATAAGAAGCGGATATTTTTGAAGATAACTCTTTAGCATGAGGGCGCCGCGCGCGCAGGCCGGGCATTGAAAATCGAGGTATTCAACGATGCGAATAGACCCCTTGGGATTTCCTTTAACACGGTTTTGGGCCGCTTTTATCTTGACTTGGCCCGCGGCATGCCTCGTGAAAACGCGCGCCGTAACAACAACAGCAACGCAAATAACAAGGACGGCGAATGTCGAGGTCGATTTGGAAATTTTAGGCGTATGGTGATTGTGTTTGTGTTTCATCTGTCAGTGGAATACACATCTTATACGTCAAAAAATGGGGAAAATCAATGGAATTGTTGGGGAATGTTTGAGGGCTGCCCCGACTTTTCGTCGGGGCAGCCCCCATTTAATTCCGTACAATTTTTTTCCCTACAATTTACATCCCTGCTCCGCCATGCTCCTGGCCGCCGTGTTCCTGGCCGCCGTG
>ORJL010413346.1_pt1 | contig 94599 bp, 163 predicted proteins | sample 1779941 | NCBI WGS metagenome assembly ORJL01 (sample SAMEA104232317, study PRJEB22302) | groundwater metagenome | biome: forest; feature: aquifer; material: groundwater | place: USA | collected 2011-08-07 | depth 5.8 m | reverse complement strand
GGAAACAATGTGTCTAGATCTAATATATTTATTAATGTTAGTGTAACAGAAATTAACTTTAGAAATATTACGTTTAGATTACATAACACTACTTCACAAGTTAATGTTACTACATATACAACTGAGATTTTTGATATTAATTTTACAAGTCTTGTGAATGGTAATTATACATACAATGTTACAATATTTGATGATGCTGGAAATTCAAATGTTACTACAACTAGAACAATTAGATTAGATACAACTAACCCTAATGCAACTTTATTAATGCCAACAAATAACACCTATTCAAATACATCATCAAACAATCTAACCGCAAATCTCTCAGATAATTTAGGTATTAAGAATACTACTCTTTATATCTATAATCAAACTGGATTATATACAAGTGGTTATCTTTCTTGGTTGAAGTTTAATGGAACAAGTCAGATGACTATTCAAGATACTGATAGTTTTTCGCCCGCATCTAGTAACAATCAAACAACAATTTCGTTTTGGGTGTATATGGATAATTTTAATTTTGCGGGACAGAGTTCGACAGCAGAATATACTAATTATTTTGGAAAGACGGCATATAGTCCAAATAGATGTGAATATGAATTTCGAATGGAAAATTCATCGGGATTAGATAGTCCAAATTATAGACCTTGTCGAATGAGTTTTTATGCTTTTAATTCTTCTTGTGGACTTGGAGCAGGAGCAAACTTTCAGGATAACGATACTGCAACAAGCTGTAATTCTTTAAACAATACTTGGCTATTTGTAACTGGAAGAATAGATGGAACAAATATTGCTATTTTCAAAAATGGTATTTTAAGAAGCGAAGCTCCGTTGAGTGGGTACGGAATACAATTAAATAATACTTCTGCAAATCTACATATTGGAGCAGATATTGACGGGGGGCAATGGAACGGTCGAATGTCAAGAATACGAATTTATAATTCTTCTCTTAGTGCAGAAGAAATTGCAGAAATATATCATTATGGAATTAATGAGAACACTGTGTCTACTTCACTATACAATGATACTTATCTTTCTTTTAATGGTGTGAACGGATATGCAAAAACAAATATTAATGTTTCAAGTATTACAAACGAAAGTTCTTTTATCGGATGGTTTTATCGAAATAATAATAATAGCGCTAATACTATAATTGGTTCTTCTGCTACTAACGAATTGTTACTGAGATTAGAAACAAATAACGACATAAGGTTTTGGGCAAATGCTTCTGGCGGTAGTGCAACATTTACATCAGCTTCAAGTAATAATCAATGGACAAATTTTGCAGTAATCTATAATAACTCAAACGGCAATGCCACACTTTATGTTAACGGAGTCTTAAATTCTTCTAAAATATTAACATCGCGATATAATATTGATACAAATATAATTCAATTCGGCCAAAGAGGAAATTCGGCAAATCCTCTTAACGGAAGTTTAGACAATCTTTTAATTTTTAATAGAATGTTAAACTCTAGCGACGTTCTTTCTATTTATAACATAGGGCGAATTGGTAAAAATCCAATATCTAATCCTTTATTAGAATATAGTTTTAATAATAGTAAATTTGTAACTTTTATTGATACTTCTGCTAATAGTTATAATGGTACTCTTTTGGAGGAAGGGGTAACATTTGGAAATGATGGAATTGTTGTTGGAACAAGAAGTTTTTCAATTAAAACTAACCCAGTAGAATATTTGAAATTAAACGAAAACTCTGGAACAATAGCATATGACTCATCTGGATACGGTAATAATGGAACAACATCTGGCACAACATGGCAAAACGAATTAACAACAAGTTTCTTACCTAATGTTATAACTTCGACAATTGGGATTGTTATTAATTTAGTAGACAGTGTTTACACATGGTTCTATAAAATATTCGACTGGGCTGGTAATTCATTCACAAGCAAGAATAATACTTTGACTGTTGACACAGCAAATCCATTAATAAATTTAACATATCCATTGAATATATCTTATTCCACTGATGTGACTAGATTAAATTATACTTTATCAGATACAAATATTCAATCTTGCTGGTATTCTACAAATAACGGAGTTACAAACACTTCACTTACTTGTGGAAATAATGTTACAGGATTACTAGCAAATCAAGGCTCGAATACATGGTTAGTAGCGGTTAATGATACAGTAAATCATCAAAATCTTTCCAGAGTTACATTCTTTGTTGATTCAATTAATCCTACAATTAATTTCACAAATCCAACCGAAACACATGCCGACTATGTTTCTAGAAATTATCTTTTGGTAAACGTAACTGCAACGGATACAAACTTAGCAAACATAACTATTTTCTTACATAATTCTTCTACTGTTAACATTAATCAGACAACTACAGCAACAAGTCCTAATTATATTAATTTTTCGAGTTTAGTCGATGGAGTATATACTTTCAATGCTACAGCAACAGATCTATCAAACAATAAAAATTCAACAACATTCAGAACTGTAACAATTGATACAATTAAACCATTGATTTCATATGCTACAAATTCAGAGATCGACGGAAACAATGTGTCTAGATCTAATATATTTATTAATGTTAGTGTAACAGAAATTAACTTTAGAAATATTACGTTTAGATTACATAACACTACTTCACAAGTAAATGTTACAACATATACAACAGAAACTTTTGATATTAATTTTACAAGTCTTGTGAATGGTAATTATACATACAATGTTACAATATTTGATGATGCTGGAAATTCAAATGTTACTACAACTAGAACTATTACTCTTGACACTGTATCTCCTTCGACAATTCAGTTTGTAACTCCGACTGACGCTCATGCTGATTATTTAGCAAGAAATTATATTCTTGTTAATGTCACGGCAACAGATGCTATCTTAGCAAACATAACTATCTTCTTGCATAATTCTTCAACCGTTAATATTAATCAGTCCACGACAGCAACAAGTCCGAATTATATTAATTTCTCAGGATTAGTTGATAACGTCTATACGTTTAATGCTACAGCAACAGATCTAGCAAACAATAAGAATTCAACAACATTTAGAACAGTTACAATTGATACAACCAAACCTCTTATCACATATGCTTCGAATTCTGAATCTGACGGAAACAACGTGTCTAGATCTTATATATTTATCAATGTTAGTGTAACAGAAATAAACTTTAAAAATATCACGTTTAGATTACACAACGCTACTTCACAAGTGAATGTGACTACATATACAACAGAGATTTTTGATATTAATTTTACAAGTTTAGCAAACAGTGACTATACATATAATGTTACAATATTTGATGATGCTGGTAATTCAAACGTTACAGCAACTAGAACAATTAGATTAGATACAACTAATCCTAATGCAACTTTATTAACGCCAAGTAATAATTCTTACAATTCAACAACTTCACAAAATCTTACAGCTAATGTAACTGATAATTTAGGAATAAAAAATTACACATTGAATATTTATAACACAACAAGTTTAGTAAATCAAACAACTGTCTCAAACACAAACGGAAATGTTGTAACTCAAACAGTTGGAATTGTTATTAACTTAGTTGATAATGTCTACACATGGTTCTATAAAATATTCGACTGGGCTGGAAATTCGTTTACTAGTCAAAATAATACAATTACAATAGATACAATCAATCCATCGATATCATACGATACAAGTACAACTGCTAATGGTACATGGTTACAATCTGGCAACGTTACAATTAATGTTACTGTTTCTGATACTAATCTTAACACAGTTCAATTTCAATGGAGTGGAGCAAATGAAACATTTGATAACCAAGCTAGTACGGTTTACTGGGAACACAAGAACAATCTCGCTACAGGAACATATCTCTTCTATGCTTGGGCAAGAGATTCTGCTGGAAACATAAATATTACAGCACAGAGAACAGCTAATGTCGATCGAGAGAATCCTTCAATAGATATTGTTTTGCCAATATCACAAAATTATAATACGAACACAAGTATACCACTAAACTATACCGTTTCAGATGTTAATATACAAGCATGTTGGTATAATTTTGATAACGGAGCAAACAAAACATTAACATGTGGACAGAATACTACATTCAATATTAGTGAAGCTACACACACAGTGTATATGTTTGCGAACGATTCGTCTGGGAGAGTTGGAACAGATAACGTAACATTCTCTGTTAATCTTGCTCCACCATCTATTACATTAAGTTATCCTTTGAATGGAATATGGTTAAATTATTCACAGAACATCCCATTCAATTATACACCAACAGATTCTGATGGAATAAGCTCTTGTCGATTGTATGGAGATTTTACTGGAACACAGCAATTAAACCAAACAGATACTACAATAACTAGTGGTGTTATAAATCAGTTCTTTCTAAATTTATCAAGTGGTGATTATCTTTGGAATGTTTTTTGTAATGACACTGGTAATAATGGAGCATGGGGTAATCCGTCGTCTAATGAAACGTTTTATGTTGATACAATATACCCACTTATCGACTATGGAGTTGGGGTTTATAGCAATCAACAAAATGTGACAGCGAATAGTTTATTTGTAAATGTAACGGTTACTGAATCAGACGAAAAGAATATCACATTCAATTTATATAATGCCACAGCATTAATTAATAGCACTGTTTCTACAAGTGGACTACGTTCAATTAATTATACCGGATTACAAGGATTGTATTCGTTTAATGTTACAATATATGATTATGCTGGAAACAAGAATGTGACATCTACTAGAACAGTTAGGTTAGATAACACGGGGCCAACGATAACAATATACTCACCCGATGTCATTAATTATGCCTATAATACTAGTTTATTGTTAAATACGACAATTACTGATGATGTCATGGGTGTAGATAAATGTTGGTTTAATGTTAAAAACGAAACAGGCAACGTTTTCTATAATAATACTATTTATGATTGTATAAACACAACGTTTAGTGTTCCAGGAGGAGATATCGATTATACTGTTATCGTTTATGCAAATGATACTTTAAATAATACAGAAAACTTTGGATTAGTATTTGGAGTTAGAACATTGGCTCCAGCTGTAGTATTAAATAATCCAACAACTGGACAACATTTCAATAGAACAACAAATATTAGATTTAATATCACTGCCACAGATAGAGAAGCAATAGATACATGTCAGTTATATGGAAACTGGACTGGAACTTTTGCATTGAATCAAACTGATGCATCGGTTACGAGTGGAACCGTGAATAATTTTAACTTATTGAATTTAACAGAAGGTACGTTCTTATGGAATACATATTGCAATGACACAAACGGAATAGCAGACTGGGCTCAGAGCAATTTGTCGTTTACAACAGACATTACATATCCAAATGTTCAAATTACAACAGCGAATAATTCTGGATCCGGTAAGTCTATCACGTTCAATTACAATATAACCGACACACATAGCAGTACATGTCTTTTCAATTTGAAAGATAGTGGTGGAAGCTGGGTCTTCAGTCCTAATCAATCTCTTACTTGCAGTTCTACTAGTAAATCAACATCTGTTGTCTCTGATGGAACATATCAATTATATATATGGGGAAGAGACAGTGCAACTAATGAAAATTCATCATTCATTACTCTTGTTGTAACAACACCAGCAGCTACTACTACAACAGGAGGAGGTGGTGTTGAAACAGTTGGAGCTGTTGGCAATAAATCATGGGACATGACAACTGAACAAGGTGGAGATAATTATGTTGTCAATATTGTACGAAACGGAAAAAGAGATAGAGATCTCAGGTTTATAAATAACGAAGCTACAGAAATCGAAATAACATTACGATGTGAAGGTGGTGATATTTGCAACTATGCGTTTTTAGAAGCAGATAAACTTACATTACCTGTTGGATTAGATATTGAATCTCCGTTGAAAGTATCAATTGAATTAGAAGACGAAGTTGAGAATGGTCAGTATGTTTTCAGTATTATAGGTAAGGACCAAGATGGACAAGAAAAGTTAGTCACGTTTACATTAAATGTTGGAACAGCTGGAATTCCAATAGAAGTTCTTACGAAAATAGGAACATCCACAGAAGCATTTGGAATCACTTTACCATATGCTGTTATCGCGTTAACAATTGGAATAATTGTCTTCGCTCTATTCAATTTCGTTATTTTGAGAAAACAAAGACTAGGAATGGGATTGTCGATTGTCTTAGGATTATTCGCAGGCATACTATCACTCATCTTTATTCCGTAAATTAATAATAATATTTATAAAGACTGATTACGTATTTAAAATATGAAAAAGCTGCTCAAATGGATGAAGAAAAACTGGTTCATAATTGCAACAGTTGTTGTTGTTATAGTTCTTATAATAATTGTAGCAAACAATATTGATTTACTCAGCAATACATCTTTGCCCGATTCAGGTGGAAGTAGTGCTGGTGCAGGATCTGGAGGTGCTAAATGAAATACGACGAATATATTAAGAAAGGCAGTCCTGGCAAACTGAAACTATTTAAAAGATGGAAACAAGGGCAACGAGCAGAAAACTCTTTACATAAAATAGGTTATTTAGCAAGTGATACTTATGTAGTTGTTGAAACTAAAAGAAAAATGATAATTTATAAAATAGTGAGGACAAAATGACGAAAAAGAAATACCCCAGATATTTGACTGCAGCGATTGTCGCAGTTATGTTAAACATTATAACATTTGCTTTTAGTTTTACAAGTTTAATTCAATGGCAATATATCTTAATAATATCAGTATTATATTTTATATGGGAAGCATTCCTAGAAAAAATAGTAACAGGTGGCGACTAAAATGAAAACTAAAATATTTTTCCTAAGCATATTTAGTCTTTTTCTATTAGTTTCTTTTGTAGCTGCTGCACCTTGTACTGTAACAGGATATCAGTCGTGTTCTCAACAGACGAACAATTTTCATGACACAAACTCTTTTGCAAAGGTTTGGTATAATCTAAAAGACTTGTCTTCTGATGGTTATCCTGCAAACGGATACGCAGTAAAGAAGTTATTCTTTGATTATGGTTCGGAAGGAGACGATTTGCACATTGTAGAAGATGTTAATTCTTGGGACGATGTTGATTGCGATGAATACGGAATCACATTAAATTCTGGACAGGACTTCTTAATAGCTTCGGATAACGGACAATATCCAATTGCTTCTTCTGGAGAATATAACAAAAGAATAGCACTTGTTTCATACGATTACGATGAATCTTCTGGTTGGTGGAGTTGTGTATATACAGGATATGGTTGGGTTGGAACTTCTTATCTTAATTATAAAATAGTTCAATGTGAAGCTAATTCTGATTGCAGTGGTGGACAAATATGTAATAAAGCAGGAGACTGGAAATCTTGGTCGTGTGTAACTCCGGAATGTAACGTTGGACAAACAAAATGTGAAGGAACTAATTCTTTTTCATGTTCTAATGATAAATGGGTAAACAATGGAGCCACAGTTGGACAATGTACAGTTCAATGCACAGATTCTACTCAATGTGGAGCACCAGATGAAAGCGAACCATTTTGTTCTACTTCTGGAAACGTTGTTAAAACAGTAACAACAAAAGTATGTTCTAGTTACGCATGTTCTGGCACACCACAAGAAACAGCAGTAGAAACATGTCAATATGGTTGTGATAGTGGTATATGTAAAGGGAAACCAGCATTTAATTACTGGTGGATTATACTTGGATCCCTAGCAGTTGTTGTAATAATCGGAATTATCTATTTCGTTAAGAGAAAGAAATAAAATGACAAAGAAACATAACACCCACATTATAGTTGCATCATTATTATTAGTACTATCTTTAATATTTGTTTTTGGATCTGCTTACAAATCACAAACTAGCACAGCATTTGCTAAATTTGATGATACTGTTGCTAAAAGTGTAATAACAACAACTTCTGGTATTGGATTTTTTGCTAATATTGGTCAAGCTGTTAAGTTTACACCTTCAACTGCTTATGTTGGAGATATGGTTAAAATGATCGATACTTTCACTGTTCCAGCTGGAAAATGTGTTGGTATCGTTAAAATATTTTTGAAGAGTCCTAGTTCTAGTTATGAATTAATTGTAGAATGGGATCAGATGGACGATCCGTTTAGACCAGGCGAAAACATGAAGAACGAGGCATGGTTCTATCCTTCGAAAGTTGGAACATATGAAGCAAAGACAGAATATCATTTTCAAACATGTGATCAATATCCTTCAAGTATAGGTGGAGACGTTCAACAAAGTACTAATAAATTACAAGTTTCTAAGAAGCCCATAACTATACCAGATCCTGTACCGGATCCAGTACCTGAACCATGCAGTAAACAGTCAGGATGGAGTAATTGGCAAACTGATACAAACGGGGTTCCAAACGGGGTAGTTGAATTTAGAATTTATCAAGATGTTGACTCTAGTTGCAATTATTATGAATCAAACAGAGAAGTAAAAACAACATGTAATACAGGATTCAAAGTTGTTGGCACAGCTAATTCACCAACTGGGCAAGGTCGATTAGCATGTGAACCAATATCTAGTCCAGATCCAACACCGGATCCAACACCTGGTCCAGAACCAGGATTTAGTGTATTATTTATTGTAATGATCAGTGTTTCAGTACTTATGTTGATAGTTGTTGCTTATCTGGTATGGAGAAAATTTAAGAAATGAAAATACGCAAGATAGTATTGATGTCGCTTTTAATAGCTATTCTCTTCACGTTTTCTGACTGGATATTTCATTATTTTGTTTCGTATTTATATATAGACGAATACGCTGAGCCCCAATTCTTATTAAATATATTTAACAATCCATTGTTCTGGTATTCAATAGGTAAATTCTTAGGCACTGTAATTCTTGGAAGTTTAGTTTTGTTTTCCGCATCAAAGAAAAAACTAGGTATATATTTGCAATCTGTAATTCTGACACTTATAGTAGTTATCCCTCTTCAGATTAGATATATCACTGTCTATAACTATAGTTTTATGTGGCACGTATATGTGATTTTACTTCACATGATTCTCTTGTATCTATCATCAATTTTAATTATGTCGATATTTAGAAAACGGAGAACATAAATTAATAATAATATTTATAAAGCCGTAATTGGTTGATATAATATGAAAACAATGAATAAAAAAGGTCTTGGTCCACTGCTTTTAATCCCGTTGATATTAGTGCTGGTGTTAGTTGTCGGAGCAATTATTCTCTTTGTATCATCTGTTAAATTTCTATTAGTTGGAATTGTTCTTATTACAGCTTCTTTTGTAGTGTTGACAGCCAGCGCAAAACAAAGCTTTACAAAAGGAAATGTAACACTGTTCTTAATATTAATGTCTATGGGAATTTTATTTCTTTTCGCCAATTCTTTTGGATTTTTACAAAATGCTGCAATCACAGGAAATGTTTTTGTTAAGCCGCAATGGGCTAAACTAATTTGCCTGAACGATGGGACATATTCTCAATCCGGAGACATTCTTGTTCCTAAAGCTGGTAAATGGATTGATTGTGGTCCACCTGGTGGATCAGAAAATACTGAAGAATGCAGAGTTGTTATGAAAACGTCTGACGCTGATACTTGGCTTTCTCAAAATTCTGTTAGAGTTATTTATAAGAAGTGTGTCCAAGGCAGTAATTGTAACACACCTGAACAAGTTATGACTGTTACTCGTGGTGAAGCTGATAGAATTATCGATTATGTAGCAGATGGAAGTACAATGTTTGTAAGAATAGAAAGTTCAACTCTTCGTATTAATGAAGAAGGAACAGTTTATAAGAAATTTCTACAATTTAAATTATTTGATGATTATGGTGGAAGAAAATTAGTTAATGCTCAAAACTGTAACATTCCTGTTTCATCTGTTATCAATAATATTCTAGAAGGAGAAACTACGGAAGATGGGGATGGTGGAACATGCACAACTGGAAAATTTGCTAGAGGAGAATGGTGTAATTATGTTCATGACTGGGTATACGGACCAGCAAACAACGTATATACTCATTCACAATACGGAGAAGTGTATTGCAGTGCTAAAGAACTTTATGATATAGTTGAAGTTACAACAGAAAGTGGACAAATTAAGAAAGTAGCTCCTGAATACGTTGGAACAAAACCCGACGGAGAAAGATTATTAGGTATGGGAACAAGATTAGCTAGAGTTGAATGCTGTCCAAACGAACCAAATTGTGGTGAAGACTTTAAATGGAAAACAATAGGTGGAGGAAAGTCCTGTTTCTCTGATACACAATGCTTAAACGGCGGAGACTGGTTTTATCATTCTTCCGGAAAAAGAATTAGAGAATTTTGTAATGCTAACAGTAAATGTGAATTAACACAACCACAAACTGTACAATGTGCAAGAGATAGTGATTGTCAACCAGGATATATTTGTCAAGCTACAACTGATCCATGGCAATGTGTTCAAATATCTAACCCAGGTGATCCCGATAAGGATCCTACAGCATGTCAAGCAAAAGCCGCTAAGTATCCATGGCTTGGTTATGAATTTGTTGAAGAAAAAACTGAATCATGCGGACTTAATCCATTATGTCATTTAGGAATAACAAAACCTAAAATAACAACAGCATCAAGTTGTGTAGCAACATTTGCATTATATTGGTTCATGGCTGGAGCAATCATATTCCTAGGTATAGCAATAGTTGTTATTCTTAGGTTGTTGCCTTCTGGGAAAAAGAGTTCGGGCAAAAAGAGGAGATAATCATGGCTAAGAAAAAATATAGACCAATTGGAGTAAGTGTTATTGCTACATTCATTCTTCTTATTTCGCTTTTACAAATTTTTGGAGGATTAGGACTTGTTTTAGTTGGTGGAACATCATGTGGTGTCGGATCAACCGGTTTTTGTCAATTATTTTTTGTAATAGGTTTGTTTCTTGCTGTTATCGGAATTTTTCATTTTGTTATATCTATAGGATTATTTAGAGGAAAAAGCTGGGCAAGAGTTTTAGCAATTATCACTCATAGTTTATCGGTAGTGTTAAGTGTCGTTGCTCTCTTTTCAAGTTTAGGTGGATTTGTAACTGCAATTCTTAGCGGAGCAATTATTATGTCACTAATCTCTGCTGCATGGAACGTTTTTGTTGCAGTATATTTAGCGTTTGACGATGATGCTGAAAAGTATTTTAGATAAGTAATATTATAAATTAATAATAATATTTATAAAGGGGGATTGTATTAATATAGTATGACAGTTTATCATAAAGAAAAATACAAAGAAAGGTCTGGTTATAAAGGTAACGAAGATAGTTACCAAGTTGTAAGTTCGGGTGGTGATATTCTTAAAGCTGGGTTAAGTGCTAAAGCTGCAAATAGATTACTTAAATTAATCAGATTATTAAATACAGTTGACGCGAGTTTAAGATCGTATAATTTAAAAACAGGAGATATCAATTAAAATGAATACTGGAAAATACGTTATTCACTATGGAAGAGAACCGTTTTTTAGTAATCGACAAAGGCGAGAAGCGGAAGGAGCTTTACATCATAGTATGTCTATGCAAACTTTTGCTTATGTTGTGATGGTTAGTCGATATTCAGATGAAAGAACTCTTAACGAATTAATTGGCACAAGAAAAGTTGTTGAAAACAAGAAAGCAATGTCGAAATGGGTTAAATTCTACAAGATGAAATACAAAGGAGCTAAAGTTGAACCTTTAGGATTTGATTAACATGACAAAATTAACAGAAGCAAAAATACGAAAAGTATTCAGAGGCGTAAAATTTCAGAGAATTGCTAATGGCACAGTTCTATTAGTGAAAGAAACAACGAATGCTCAATACAAAAAATTAAAGAAAATGGAGGGAAAACTACAACATATATTTGATGTTGAAATAGTTAACTTTGTTTAAAATGGGAAATTACCTCGAAATAAGTATGTATCCTTCGGGAGATTATGTCATTATCAAAGATTCAGCTTTAAGAGTGTTGAAAAGATTAGCCGCTTCGAATGACGACGATGGTAATGTTGAATCAACCAGACATGATAATTTTCATAGCAAACTTTATGATGTTTCAGCCTCTGGATCTCATGGAGCATTTAAAGACTTGTATTCAACAAAAGTATTTACGATGTTAAAGAAATCTATAAAAGGCACATTAAAAATCGAATATCATGATCGTGATGCTCCACAGCTTTTACATAAAACCATAAAAGGGAGTATGAAATAATGGCAAAACATAACACATCAGAAAAGAAATGGTATTATATTATAGGAGGAATTGTACTTTTAGCAATAATCATAGCTGCATTTGGAATACCACAAACAGCTTTTGTTTTTAATAGGGTAGACGGATTAAATTCGGATTTTACAGCATTACTAGGACTTAAGCTTTCGGCAAACGATATTGAATCAAATTGTCGACAAGTTCCAAATACAGATGGACAAATGGTATGCTTAATTAATTCTATTATGCACAATGTTTATGGGTATGTTATATTTGATGGTCCTGCAAAAGTAAGTAAAAGTACAAGAGATTCTTTTATCAGAAGCATGACTAGATTAAATACCGAAGTTAAAAAACCTGACGAATATTCACAGTTTTCAAGAACTCAAAAAAAGACATGGGATAAAACGTTCGGGAAAGGCATCTTTTCAACAACATTATTATCTACTGTTAAGAAAAATTCTTATTCGTTCGCAGATGTACAAAAGATAGCTACTGAATTAGATAAATCTCTTAATGTATGGTGTACTGGATTAAGTACTGTTTTCGTATCAGGACAATTTGATCAATTTTATGACGTTCAAAGAGACGAAAGCGAAATGGATATGTGGTTACAAATATGTGCGAAAAAACCACCTAGAGTATTTAGTGCAACAAAAGATTCCATACTATTCGATATGCCTAACATTGATTTGTATCAATATAATAGATATCGAACAGAATGTGAAACACCTAGATACATTGAACCAACATGTCAAGCAGCTGGATGTCCAACATCTACAACATGTGCTTTAATTCCGTTAGAAACAACAGAAAAGAAATTTATAGGAACGTTAACGTTCAGCGAGTTAAATATACAAATACGAAAATTAGGCAATGATTACATTTTTGCTGTAAACGAAGGAATAGCTGATTCCAGTAAATTTACAAGAGAATTAGATTTCTCTAAATACATATTACAAATGCCGTATAGAGAAGGAATGGATGTTCGAGATTTGTTTGATAAAGTTGGGTTTGTTGTTGTTACAACAAATGACAAAATTATGAAACTTATTGACGATGTAAAAGATATGAGGCAGAATTAAGATGGCACTAAAAAAATACAGAATTAAATACAAAGCGATGCAAATTGACGATGGACAGTTGTTAGCTGAAAATAAATCTAACGCTAAAAAAAGATTTATAGAAGCATATAAAGAAGCGCATGGAAAAGGCTCACATATTAAAATTATATCTGTGGTAGAGGATAATTAAATTATGGCACTAAAAGACTGGAAGAAAACATCTACTGGAAAAGATATGCATAGATGGCAGCACAAAGAAGAAATCGCCGAAATCGAAGTCGGAAAACATTATAATTTTGCGGATAGAAATAATTTTTATTGGACCTTTGTTGTAACAAAATTATGTGCTAATGACAAAAATATAAATGCTAGTTATGAAAGAGTTAGAAACAAATTGGATGCTCTCCAATTTGCTAAATCGTACATGCGAACACATTAAAATGAAAAAGAAAAGAAAGAAAGATCCCGGACATGTTATAATTGTTATTTCTAGTATTATCTTAGGAGCATTATATATCGTAAAATGGCTAACATTAAATTAAACATCGTATACATTTTAGTTAGTACTATTTTCATAATCTTATTTGGAGAATTACTAGCAGTGTTCTTGGCAGGTAATCCTGTCTTCCTAAATCATTGGTTCGTGATAACATTATACTATTTTGTTATCACATTTATCTTTTCTTTATTTGTTTTCAGACTAAAATCTTTAGTGATAGTTCCAATATTTTTTGTATACGGTGTAATTGCTGAAACGTTTATATTTGGAAATATTAAAGGATTAACAGACATTGTAGGCATTTTATTCTTTGGTAATCAATATATTGCTTTATTTGGAATTCCTTATATTCTAACTAAGAAGATTCTTAAGATTCGAGGAAAACGATAAAATGAGTAAAAAAAAATCTATTATTTTTATTTATGCAATTATAACATGGATAATCACCTTTCTTATTACAGAAATGTTAATTTCTGGAGTTCTTATGAAAAGTCATCCTACTATAAAGATAATAATAATTATGGCAGTATTATATGCAATATTATCATTAGGTTTTGGCATTTTATTATATTATACTAATTGGTGGACTGTTATCGTTGCAGCGTTTATTTATGGAATTATATACGAATTATTAATTGCTAAAACAATACAATCTATAGGAGAATTTGTTGGATTTGGTATACTATATGCTGTTATTTTTGGGATTGGCGCATTAATAACTTCAAGTAGAAAGAGAAAAAGTAAAAGACGAAAAGGAGGAAAAAGATAAAATGGCACTAAAAGATTGGCAAGAAAGTAAAGCTACTGAAGAAAGTAAATCTGCTGGATACGTATATACATACATTAACAAACGTAACGGTAGTAAACTACAAATGATTGAACCTGACTCTATATGGACAAAGTTTCAAATTAGTATACACGTTCCTGGAAATAGATTTTCCAAAGTATTAAAAAGTACAAAAACCAAACATTTAGCTATTAAGTATATTAAATCATATATGAAGACACACTAACATGAAAATCAGAAAAACATATCGAGCTTATGGAACAATCGTTCTTGGTCTTAGAGGAGAAGCTCTCGATTTTACTGGTCGAAAAATCGATGCTTATTCTGCTAAACAAGCCCGTTGGCTTTTAGCTAAAGAGCTTAGTGAAAAAGAATTAAAAGGACACGAGCAGCTAGCTATTTTAAATGCTTTGAAACGACATAAAGTACAATTTAAAAATTAACAATAATATTTATAAAGGGGTGTTTATTACAAGTAATATGAAAACAAACGTTAAAAAACTGACGAAACGAGAAAAGAAAAAATTAAGACGACAGTTAAAAGATTTGAAAAAAAAGATAACACTCTATAAAAAAGCTTTACGGGGGAAATAACAATATGAAAAAACAACAGTTACTATATGGTATTATTTCACTTTTGGTGATTATGTCGATGATTGGGTTTGCTAGTGCTGCTAACACAATTACTTTATTATCACCAGCTCAAGATCAATTTACTTCAGGTTCTACTTTTTTGCTTAATACTTCATTGGATACAAACTCTGCTAACGTTACAAACGTTACTTTTTATTATAAAACAGATGGAGGAGCTTGGACTTTAATTGGCCGCGTTATAAATACTTCAGCTCAGCAACTTGCATTCAATCGAACTTTTGCTTCTACAGCGTTAACAGATAGAAATAATATGACATTCAATGCAACAGGAGCAAATATTACAGGTGCAATAATAACAGAAGATACATCAACTGGTGTTCAAATTAATAACGGAGTTCCAACAGTTACATTCTCTTCTGCTTCAATCGGTTCAAGCGGACAAGTTAGAATATCTGATTCGTTTACATTAGGAATTGATGCAGATGCTACAATCGGAATAAACAACTGCACAGTTGCAATGAATAGTGTAACAATAGCTTTAACAGCAACAGCAAATGCATGCACATCTCCGTTCTTAGCATCAAACTTTTCGATTATACAACCTAGTGCTTCGGAATTTACTGCAACTTTCACTGCAACAGATGATAATAATAATGCTACATCCAACACACGATTGTTCAAGATTATAGAAGATTTACCTACTGGACAAACTAGCTTAGGTGGAGGTGGAGCAACCACTACTACGACAGAAGACACAACAACAGGAATGGATGTTGATCAACCACCAGCACCAAACTTTGATGCTCCTGTTAAGAAAGGCTTTTTCACCAAAATCGGAGATGTTTTCCGAAACATAATTGATGCAATTACATTCTGGAATTAATCACAATGGCCCGAAAGAATAATAATATTCTTAAGCTTTGGGGAAGTTATTTTCTTGCTATTAAAGTTCCACTTATTTTGCTCTATATTTTACTAGTGCAGAAGGACGGATTAATCGACTGGCATTACACAACAATATGCCATGTATCTAATTGTCTAACAGCTCCAACAATTCCATTCTTTTTATTGATTATCATATGTAGTTTTATATTAGGAGGACTAGTTCACATCGTTGTTCGATGGCTGGATAATCACTATGGCTAAGAATAAAAAGAAATGCGGGTGTAACACATGGTTGAAGCTCTTAATTATATATTCAACAGGGACACTGTTCTCTATCTACGGTTTCTTAGCTTTCACGAACAGTTGGTTCGATGCTTATGATATTATGCTATGGTTTACAAATAGTTTACCTACGTGGCTCTATAACGTCTTTATTGCTGTTATGTTGCACTACTTAATAGGATTAATCTTAGCAATTGGGATAGCGATATTATACGAGAAGTTAAGATAAATTAATAATAATATTTATAAAGGAGTATATTGTTAATATTATATCAAACAATGGCAAAACACACAAAGAATCCGTTCAAAATGTATGGAAGTTATATAGGTCTTTTAATTCCTTTGATATTAGGAATAATAAGTTCAGGACCATGTGTTCTTAATTTCAGTTGTAATAATTCGTTGGGAATGTTCAACATTGGACCATTAGAGTCTGTCTTTATGTATGGATTAATGATCATTGGATTTTTTGCTGGATGGTTAATTCAAGTTCTATATAACAAAACAAATAAAACTATGAAATGGATTATTCTTAGTGTCGTAATATTATTATTAGTTGTTCCTATTGGAGCTGTTATAATTGGAAAGGTTAATTCTACTGATAGAGCTGTTTCTATTTCTGGATATTATGATAAAAACGGTGAATTAATTAAAACAGAACAAGCTGTTATAGGCGGAGTTGAAGGAGTTTATTCTATTAAAATTAAAGTTACAGCTCTAAATAATGATGGGTTGCCATTAACATTTTCAATCATTAGTTCTACTCCATCTCCACTATCTACAGCTTTAGCATCGGTAACAGCTAAGACTGCACAACCTGACGCCTCAGTGGAGTGGGAATCTGGTTTAGTTGGTATAGCTGAATGGGTTGGACAATCACCTGTTTTCTGTGTTACAGTTAAAGCAACAGGAGCTGGAAGACAAGCAGTCGAAAAAGAAAGTTGCTCTGCCCCCGTTGAAATATTAGAAGATCCTGATGCCGGATTTGAAGTTACAGTAGAACCTAATCCAATACCAGGAGATAACAGCCCAGTACAAGATCCATTACCAGTAATAAATGATACAATTCCACCACCAAGTTTGACGTTTCAGACTAATGCTATTCCTGGAGCATACACTGAATATAAGTCAGGAACCTGGGTTAGAGTTGACACAAACACTGACGGAACATTAGAACAATATGCTTACGCAAGTACAATTACAGCAGGAGATTGCATTGGAACACAATTAACAACAACACCTGAAGGATATAATGTTAAGTGGAGAACTGGATCAACTGGAATTTCTGTTCATGTTTGTAATCCTACAGGAGTAGGCTACAGGCGATACGGGTAAGTTTCTTTCTATAATAGACCATAGCAACAAATAAATACTACGTTTTATAATATAAATTAATGACAGGACTAGACTTAACCCAATTTCAGAATATGACTCAAGAACAATACATAGCTTATGCTCACAACGAAACAGCTGTTCCGGCTATATTAATTGTTTGGATTTTAACAATGATTTTATTTGCTGCAATAGGATTTCTATCAACAAAAAACAAGGGAAAATTTGGTTGGATATGGTTAGCGACACTTATTAGCAGCGGAATAATTGTCTTAATTGTAAGCTTTATGCCTAATGCAATCAATGCTTTTTCACAATGGTTTAGTTCTTTCTTTTCGTTTTAAGATTCTTAACATAAATTAATAATAATATTTATAAACGTATTTCGATTCTAAATATTATGAAAAAACGAATGACAATACTTCATGTTTTTGAAAGGAGGTGTTATAATGGCTAAGAATACCGTTGGTGCTATGATTGCAGCAATATCCGTTCTTGTCGCTCTAGGAATAGGAATTCTTGAAGCAACAGGAATTCTCGATATATCGCAATATGGCGCTTGGGTGACAATCTTTCTGGTTGTTGCGGGATTAATACTAGGAGTAGTGAATATCAGCACAAAAGAATCTGTTCCATTCATGGTTGCTACTCTTGTAGTGGCCGGTGGTGCTACAGCACTAGCTGTTCTTCCTATGGTTGGAGAATGGGTTCAAATAATCTTTGCGAGAATCGCTACATTAGTTGTTCCAGCTGCAATAGTTGTTGCTCTTGGAGTCGCTTTCAGGAACATAAAGAATTAGGTTACCTGAATAACACTTTTTATTTTTCTTTTTCTTCTTTTTTTCTTTTTAACAAACTTTATATACTATGATAAGTTGTATCTTATATGAAAAAAGCTATGCCTAACAACGTAACGAATTCTTTTGTCGTGGGCGTAGTTACAACCGGAACCTGGACAAGCTTTGGTCCCCAGCAAACGTATCAAGCGTAAGGGCCGGTCGTATAATGGTTCAATATTTCTCATTTGCAATGAGAAGATCTGGGTTCGATTCCCAGCTGGTCCACTCTTATAACATATTCTAAGTAGCGCTCTATAAGTATTGCACTTGTAGTATAACGGTAGTATGTCTCGCTTCCAACGAGAGTGTTCGGGTTCAATTCCCGACAAGTGCATTGAGGATGCTCTATATCGTAAGACTAGAGTGCGTTGGGTGTAAAACAACGTTTGCTAACATCCTCACCAATCGGGGTAATAAGAGCAATGGTAAACTCCTGTGTCTGGAGCACAGTTTTCTTGGTTCGAATCCAAGTTACCCCATTGCCGTCGTAGCTCAGTGGTAGAGTCTCTCACTTGTAATGAGGTGGTCGCAGGTTCGACTCCTGCCGGCGGCTTAGAGGATATAGTTCAATGGTAGAATAATTGGCCCCAGACCAAAAGATTTCAGTTCGATTCTGAATTTCCTCATCGGTCTAGAAGTGTATTGGGCGCACATTTCCCTGAAGCGGAAACAGACTTGGTTCGATTCCGAGCTAGACCATTGTTCACTCATAGATCATAGAAAGGATCCATAGTCTAATGGTAGAACATCTGGCTTACGTCCAGAAAACCTAGGTTCAATTCCTAGTGGATCCATCACCGGTATAGTGTAGCGGTCAAACACACAAGGCCTTGGCCCTTGGAACATAGGTTCGAATCCTATTATCGGTATACATTATTAATAATAATATTTATAAATAGGAAAGCCATATATTAACTATGAGCATTAGAATTCAAATTGCAAATATTCTGAACACACCACTATTTGTGAATAGTTTTATATCGATTGATTTATGGAGCATCGTTCACTTTCTATCGGGTTTCATATTATTAACATTATTGATTTATTATTTCAAACATTCAACAACCATGCATTTTCTAATTACTTTTGGAGTTCTTGTCTTATGGGAAGCAATTGAATTTGTTTTCTACGGAATCATACATTCTCCATATTTCGTTGGAGAAAAAATAAGTAATGTCGTTTGGGACATAGTTGTTGGCATAACAGGAGCAACACTAGCTTTATTTGTCAATAAGAAATAATAATAATATTTATAAACTAATTTCTATTACAAATATTATAAAAATATAAACAAAAATGACTAACCAAGAACCCAAAGTGAATCTACTGATGCACAATCTGAATACCCCGAACTTCTTTCGAAAAATTTATTGTCCACAATTATCGTTTTCTAGTATGACTTCAATAAGAAAAGATGTCTGTGATGAAACTCGACACTTACATTCAAAGAAGGAGGTAATTGAAATGGCCAAAAAGAAAGGCAGCAAAAAGAAAGGTAAATAAAAATCCTTCTTTGACTAAGATTCAATTCATGAATCTATAATTTTTTTCTTTCTTTTTTTTCTTTTTTAATTAATAATAATATTTATAAACAGTGCTAAGTTATATATACTATGACAAAAACAGAAATCAAATCCTATTACACTGGGTTAAAAAGCGATGCACGTGACGCGAAGACCAAAAAGACTCTTCGTATTCTAGAATCTCGTAGCTTGAGAGTTATTAGAGATTTATCAGGTCCTCAGATTAAACCTAGCTTAAAGAAACAAGCGCTTCGTGAACACAAGAAACTGATATCCATTACACATTCTAAAACAAAGAGTTTACCTGATTAAATAGGGATAGAACGGAGCGCCCTTCCTTTCTCGTCTAATCAGGTAATCTCTTTAATAGACTAAAATTAGACAAAATAAGCTCAAAATGGCTGTATTGCGAGCTCGCTATAACGTTATTTTCGCCAGCCATGAGGTTTCATATAGGGGGTTTCGTCGATCTTTCTATGAATTTTTGCAGATTGCATCGTCATTCGTAAGTCCTTTACTGCTGCTTTGGCTAGTGCAAAATCATGATCACATTTCAATAAATTAGCTTGTGTCTTTAGTTTTTCAATATCTTCAAGTATTTTAGTAATACGTACTTCAAAGTCAAACCTAGTTAAAGTAGTCTTTGTCTTCTTTCGAAGTCTATCGTTTTCGTATTTTGTTCTCCAATTAATCATTGTCATTTACCTCGTTTATGAACACAGTATTATTCATTTGTTCTTCTCTATCAGCTCGTCGCAATTCTTTTCGTTCTTTCTTAATACTTCTTTCTATTTTGTAACCAGCTTCCCAAGCATCTGCTTTATTTCTGTAATCAGGATCAATAGTTGTATCTTTGTAAACCTCTTTCCAATAATCTCTCTTTCTAACATAGTTAACAATCATCTTCATGCATTTCTGATACTTTTTGGTATGTCTACAATTATCATGATACTTCTTCCAAGCCAATTGATGAGCTACTTCATGTGCAACCATACCCATCGATATTTTGTCCTTAGAAGGAAATCGGAGATTCCAAGTAGAAGCGGAGGCGTTATGATACTTATCAAAATTAATTTGAGTTGGCGATATATCAAAATGCTTCTTTAATCGTTTAACCATAGATATAACTTGTTTTTGACTAATCAGTCTTTCAAATACATCTGTGTACTTTTTCCATTCGTCAACATATACTTTTTTCATTGTGTTCTCCTTACATATTCTAAGTTTCCTTTTCTTTGATTACATGCATAACAAAGAACTTGATAGTTCGACTTTATATTTTTGCCCCCTTTTGATTTGGGTTTAATGTGATCAATAGTCGAGTTTGTAATCCTACCACATTCAACACATCTATTACTTTTTCGAATAGCTTTTCGCATCTGCCTATCTTGGCGACTTTGCATGATTCTGTTTTTTCTCTTTTTGTTTTTTTTCATTACCATTTTTGCATATTATAATAAACCAACGCTTCTTTATATAGTTTGTTATTTTCTAGTATATTCTTTATGATAGCTTTTATGAGAAACATTTATATATATGCTTGGGTTCTTAATGTTATGAATGAAAGGAGGTATAAATGATAATGGTACACGAAAAACAGAGTAAGCACTACAAACTTTATAGACTAACTTATTCTTCATCTACAGTTAATTCTAAGGATTTACCACCACAACCACTCTTGATTTTATCATCTCAATCTAAGAGTAGTTTATATGACGACATTACAGATGACGCAGTTCACGGTATTTCGATGGACTCAAAATATCCATCCGGTAATATCCAAGCCCATCTTAAGCATATCAAAATAAGTGAATCTATGAAAGAAAAAGTTCTTACAACCAAAACCTTTAAAAACAAAAAAGTTTTTATAGAGTGGTAATACCACACAATTTTATTTTTTTTTCACAACTACATGAGAGTTTATCATATGCCATGTTTTAAATTAATAATAATATTTATAAGCTCTTTTAACATAGATATATTATGAAAAAAGGCATTAAAATAACGTTGTCAGTTCTAGCAATACTTGCACTATTTATTATTCTCGCTTACTCATTTGGTATTGGCGAAACTATCTTTAAACCGTTTACTGAAGATAAAACTCTTGATGCAATAGTCAATAAATACTACTTTCCTACAACAACAAAGACAAACGAATTAGCGAAGTGCACAAATAAGAATGTTCAATATGGCTCAAGTTTTAAATTTGATACAAATACACTACCATCTTCTGCTTCTAGTTGTATGGTTGTCTTTGGATCAACATATATAGTCGATAAAACTCAGAAAAATATTCCAGGAAGCTGTGCACAAGAAGCAGGAACACGTGTTAAATTTGAAGAGGATTTCGTGTATTCTAATTTAATTATGCTTTCACGAGATAATACTTATTTGATTTGTCAAAATCAAATTGCAAGAAATAATAGACATAATCTAGTTACATTCAAAACAACTACAGCTAAATCATGCACTGTTAAATATGAACAAACAACTAACACTGAAAAAGAAGGTAAATATTATTGTGATGGTAAAAACATAGTTGAATATCCTTGCAACAGAGGAAAAAAGATAGCAATCGAAACATGTGAATTAGGCTGTGAATATAAGGATATAACATTAGATCAAGATGGTGCATCTATTAATGTCGCGAAATGTAAAGGAGATTATCAACCTAACAAAGCTTTCTGTTCTTCCACAGGTTTAGCTTATTATAAAACAAATCAACAAGGAACTATCGCTAAAGAATTTTGTAGTTCATGTTCGAACGGAATATGTAAGAAAGCTCCACCTGCTCCGATAATTCCTAGTTGTAAACTATTAGCAGGCACCGGAAATAATCAAATTAACATGATTACATATAATGATCAAGATTATCAGGATTGGGGATTCTGGATAGTCGGCGAATTAGAAAAGCAGACTCCTTATAATGAATTCACTTATAACCTATACAGAGAATCGATTAAACTAGCTTGTGATAAGACGTTACAAGTCGAAATGAGAGATACGAGATTTGGAATCGAAGATTTACCAGGTTCGCTTAGAGGATGGGGACAACCTGGCAGAAAAGGTGTTCCAGGAAACATGATATATGATATTAACGAAAAGAATGTCAAATGGTGGTTCTTATTATTCCACGAAATGGGACACATATATACACATGCTGGACACTCTAACGATGGAAGCATAATGGATGCAAATGGTGGAGATAGTAAATATCGAGACTATCAAATACAGAAGATTAGATATTATCTAAATCTTTCAGATTACTAGTAATTACTTTGTCCTAATTTAGAACTATTCTCTTCTTTAAATACTCATATTGTTTCCTCCGGTTTTTCATTAACCAGAGAACGAAAACTAGACTGTTCTTATGAGCTGAAATTTCTGTTGAGTACTTATGATGTTTTGGACAGACCGATATTCCATTATTAACATCATACATAAATTCTGTAATTTCTTTAGGAAAAACATGGTGTGCATGGATTACTTGCTTTAATGTTTTACCTTTCTTGTTTATATATAAATCACCTCTGTGTACACCACATACCACACAGGAGTTGTTATCTCTTTCTCTAACTGTATCAGCCCACGCTTTTAATCTTTTCTTCTTATCTAAACGTGCTATCTTTTTTAATTTCTTCTTTGTTAACTTTACAGATTTCTTCTTACGACCCATTGACGATAGCTCCTGTTGCGTTTTGTATTGTTGTATTACTCTTATCAATATAATCTCCGACCGTATTGGCTATCGGTGATAAAATATATGGTATCGCCTTAAAGAACGCGATAAATGATGTAATTGGTATTGCCATTAATCTAAAGACGTCGAAAGCCCCAGTAATCTCGTTATTAATTGCTGCTGCTGTAATTATAAAAATCACTTCCAGGATAAAAAACATCATTAAGGATAACGCAAAGTTAACAAACCACTTATCGTTTTCAGAAAGAAAACTATGGGAAAAAATAAACATAAGTACTTTAATCCACATGTAAAACATCATCATTGCAAATATTAATTCAGCGAATGTTGAAATCACTTCCCATGTATCACCAAAGAATCCACCTTCTGGATTATATACACCTTGTTTATCTATTACTTCTTGACTAGCGTCCTCTATATTCTGAGTAACTAATAATAATCTTGAACCAACTTCGTTAACAAGTGGCTCAAAGCTTTTAGTTCGTATGCTTTCAGAAATAGCGTTAGCAAATATAATCGCAATTAATGTAAAGATCACTCCCCAAAAGAAAACTCTTCGAAATGTAAAGATAGAGCTCACAGCTTTTGGACCTTGTGATACAACTCTAACAATTTGTTGTTCTCCTACCATTACCAAATAAAAGTATGATAGAGTTCAAAATATTTTGCGTCTTTTTCGATTAGTATTTGCTCATCTATCAGATCTTTTAACCTCCTTTTATCAATTGTAATAATCTTAGCGGTTCCAAATGTTCCAACTTGTTTAACAATCTTTAATTCTTGTAGATATTTCATTACCTTATAAAACTTTGGATTGTTAATGCCAATCTTAGCAGCGTTTGTAAGATTAGTAATTGTGAGAGGATCGATAGTTTCTAACTTAATGGCTATGGCGATGTCTCTCATCACAAATACTTCGGCCGGGCTGAAATCCTTCTTAATACTGGCTAATTCCATATATTTAAGACACTTTGAATCTTTTTAAACTTTCTTATATAATCGATTAAGAATGTTTAAAATAAGTTTATATAGATCGAATTGATATATATTTTATGAATAATACTATTGAAAGGAGGTTAAAGAAAATGAAAATTAGGTCTATATCCAATAAGTCTGGAAAAGGAAACGGGATGTGGTTAGGAATTTTTGGGGTTGCAGTTCTGGTGCTTTTAGTAGCAGCAGTATTTGGAATCTACAAGAATCAAGCTGCACCTGAGCCTGACGTAGATGGAGATGACGGTAATGGCCAAGATGTTAGTGCTTGCGCAACAAAGTGTCCTGATACACTTACGTTTGCAGCAGTTGTTAACATGGAGAACCCGTTAAACCAAACTGGAACAGAAACATACGATACAACAATGTATTTCTTCAATACTGACGGATCATTGAAAACATCGTCTGCGGACTCTACCGCTGGTGCATCGACTCTTGAATGTGGTAGAACATACACCATTCAAACAATTTCGACATCTGGTGCTGCAGGAGACTCGGCTTTAATTAAAGCTGCTCCTACAGGAGCTTCTGTATCTGCTGATGGTACTGTCACTATGACAGCCTGCGGTGCAGGAGAAACCTGGACATTCAGAGCAAACCAACACGGTTTACCTGAAGTCAGAGCTAAAGACATTGTAGGAGATGGATTTATGTTTGACACATTAGATGCTTCTGCAACTGATTACGAATCAACTGACGGAGCTATCTTTGGAGGAACAACAAATAATGTAACCGGTGTTACTGTTGACTCAGGTGGAGAACTTCACGTTATGGAATACGTAAGAGCTACTGCTGATGATCAAGATGTTAACGACTTGGGAATATTAGTTCTTGTCGACATGCCAACATCTGTTTGGGGAACACCAACAGTTAAGATAGACGGCAATGCCGTTAGCGATGTAACTGCTTCCTTGAGTGATCAAGAAAGAATTGCTTACAGCGACTACGAGTATGCTTATCTAATCCCATCTGGAAGAATTGTATCACAAGCAAAAGAAATTGCTGTTGATTTCAGTGTATTCGCATTAAGCGGACAAAATCCAACTGGCGCACATAACGTATCCATTGACTATTCACCTAGAGGAAGATATGCCTCAACTCAACAAACTAACGTTTTGAAAGTTGGAGCAGTTGATGACTCTACGTCTAGAACTCAAATCCATACCTTACACGACACTGTTATCTGGGTTGCTTAAACACAATCTAATAACGTTGAACGCGTCAGAAACGTTTATTTTTTCTTTTTTTTTCTTCTTTATTTCTATCTCATTTCTTATGACAATATTTATAAAGTCTATTTAGGTAATAATAGTATGAAAATCGAACAAATATTATTTTTGTTAGTTCTCTTATTCGCAAGTCTGTCGTATCTAAGTGCTTTATGGTTGGGAGGAAATCTATTGTATAATGGAATCCATCGGCCTGCTATGGCTAGTGTTCGAACAGGATGCAATATTATACCAGATAATGCATCTCCGTCTCAAAATAACGGATTTATATCAGCTGGACAAACTTCGTATACATATAACGCAACAAAAAAAGAATATGACGTAAAAATAGACATTAGTAATCCTGAAGAGAACGAACCAGAAGTTAATGATTTAATATTAAAACATGAACTTTGTCATGTAGACCAAATAACAAGAAAACAGATGAAAGATTGTGATTCAACAACTGGTAAATTGGAGAGATATATATTAGAAACGGAATGCTACGTTCGTCAATACTTTCCTAGAGATCTTTCTAATTATACGGAGGAACAATATAACAATGGAATCAGTTTCACCTAATCATGATTGCTCGGTAGTGCAGCCTGGTTAACACGCAGCCCCCATGAGGCTGAGAGCGACAGTTCAAATCTGTCCCGAGCAATATTTCCATATGAAGTCCTTTTATTGTTCATTAGCGAGCTCGTAAAGCTGCTATTTTGCACTATTTTAGACTTATTTATGAGCTAAAACGTATGATACAAACTATATCAATATTTATATATAAGTGATGTTTACTATAATCATTAAATACAAGGAGGTAAACCAAATGACAGGAGAAACAATAAAAGAAAAGGAAATTGACAAAGTAACTGAAAAGATTTTCGATATATTGATAGACGCCAAGTTATCATATATCGAAAAGTTCGGAATTTTGGAATGTATAAGACACGAATTACATGACGAAATCGAATACGTTGTGAAAGAAGAAGTTAAAGACAAAAAAAAGAAGGAATAAGCCTTCTTCTTTAAAGTGATAGTTTCACAAAACACTTACTTTCATAAAGAAAGGTCGATCTACAAAGTAAATAACAGTTGCAATAAGCATTGCGACTTCTATGATGATGCAGTTAGAACATAGTTGATGTAACACAAAGAACTGCACATACAGAAAATATAGAGCTACTGCTGCACCAAGTATTGTTGGAATTATGTAAACTTTCGATTTATAGAACCAGAAAAACATCATAAAGTATATAACAAATGCAACTAGTCCTAGTTTAGCGACACTCTCTCCCATAAATTTACCGTATACTGAACTTTGAACTGTATCACACGCTGTTCCAATGATACAAATATCAGATACAGTAGAATTAAAATTGCTAATAACTATTAATAAATTAACAAACATAGCTATTCCAACAAAAATTAGGAACAACTCCTTTCTCATGTTTACTGTATAGGTTCTCCCGTCCCAACATTGATTTCTTTCATTGCTTTAATTCCTAATTCGTTTGCTGGATCTATATCTAATCCGGCTACTCTATCTAAGTCTAGTAATTCTTGTTTCTCAGCGAATACTAAGAAAGCATCAATGAGTCTGTTTATCTTTTCGTTTGTTTTTGGATCAGTAAAATATCGTAAAATTTTGTTCTCTTTCCTATGCAACAAAAATTTAACACGAGCATTATGAAAATTAGCTAAGTCTTCGTACACACTATAATATGTCTTCTCTGTTTCTTTCAAAAGTTTTTCAATTTTCTCGGCAGTTTCTGCAGCAGCAACATATCTCTTAACACTTTCTACTATTCTGAAGACATTTGTAAAAACTTCGGCTTTATTAACCGGTTTTTCCGTAAGTGTGAATAACTGAGCAAGGCGAGAATAAGGAACGACGGTCGATATATATTGGTTAATCTCAGTAATCTCGTCCCTATCGAAAGTGCGTATTGTTTCTTTAACATTAATCGATCTTTCCAGTTGTCTGTGAATGTTTGTTTTAGAAACTTTCTTGTTTGGTGAGGAAACATTAATATCTGTTGGTTCTGATTCAAAGTCTGGCTCAACAAAAACTTCGTGTATAGATTTCTCTTCTTTGGTATCATCTTCGTCGTCCTCGAGTTTGTATTCGTCTTCTTTTGGTGTTTCGATTGTACTAACCTCTGTTTCTTCGTCCTCATCTTCGTCGTCAAAATATTCCTCGTCTTCTTGGTCTTTTTCAATTTTTTCATGGTTGTTAGATTTTTCTTCTATTTTTTCGTCATCTTCGTCTATATCTTCATCTTCCGGCATTATCTAATTCCTCCTCTATTATTTTTACAAATTCAGAATAGGGTTGTGCCCCAACAAACTTTCTGCCATTAATAAAGAATGTTGGTGTAGCTGATACTCCAATTGCTTGACCGTCGTCATAATCTTTCTGTATCTTTACATACACTTCACCATACGAATTAAAACATTCAGCCCATTCAGTGAAATTCATCTCTGACAACTCCGAACTGTTTCTAATCGCACTGACTAATGATACATCCGAAGGTTCTTCTAACTCAAAAATGAGATCATGTGTTCTCCAGAAATATCCTTGTTTATCGGCACAAACACTTCCTTTTGCTAATATGTTTGCATAAACATGTTGCGGAATAGGGAAATGTTTGTAAACGTATTTCACCTTACCAGTCACGATATAGTTATCGTATAATTGTGGAAATGTTTGAAAATAATGTCTTTTACAAAATGGACATTCGAAATCAGAAAACTCGACTATTGTAACAGGAGCCCCCTCTGTTCCAAGAAATGGCCCATCTGTCAAAACTTCAATTCTTTCTATCCTTTCTTTCGATGTTGTTGTAAGAAAAAATATTCCAACTATTATGGCGACAAATATAACACCGACAATCCATTTAGTTTTACTCTTCTTCTCTACTGTTTTTTGTTGTTCTTCCATTTTAATAATCATCCCAATCAGGATCGTCTATTCCAGACGATTCAGTATGTTTATTACTATCTTTCACAGTTTTTATACTTTCCTCTTTCACATTTTCTGATGTAGAAGATGAAACAACGATTACAGGAGCAACTGTTACAGGAACAGGAGTTAAATTAACTTCCTCTGCCATTTGTTCTAAATCAGTCTTTTCTCGTTCTTCAGCTACAGCTTTACGTTTTTCTTGTTTTACTCTTTCTCTAAGTAAAGCTGTTTTTCGAGCTCTAGCAATTCTCTGTTTTTCTGCTTCTTGCTCTTTTGCAATTCGTAACATCCTAGCATTTTCGATTTTTTGACGCTCAGTTTTTTCTATTTCTTTTTTGGCATTCTGATAATCATCTTCTATTTCGTCCATAATTGGTCTGACATCTTTCCATTCATCAACCAAGTTTTTCCATACACTATCATAAAAGTTACCATATCCTTTTTTCCAAAACATTGATCTAGGCAATAACAGATATCTTTTCAAGACTTTCTTTCCGCTTTCAGCTACATAATATTCTCCTGGGTTAAGTGTAGATAGGTCTTGTACTTGTTTTTTCGATATTAAATTATCTTTATACATTTGCTTAGTGCCCGCTTCCTTATCTGCCTCACTTACTAACTTTCCGAAAATAGTCAGGTCCTGCGAACCATCGACCATTCCTCTAGTTTCCGAAGGCGATTGAGCGTCCATAAACAAATGCATTCCTCTTCTTCCCATACGAACATACTGAGCAAGATACCTTCTGAATATCTTATATCTCTCAGGCTGAACTGAATCGTCTGTTGCTCTAAAGAACTCAGCTGCTTCTTGAATCATTATAATGTTTCTTGTTGGAATTTTACCATTATCAATTAACTCATTAATTTTTCGTAAGATCCATCCTAAAACAAATAACCTAAATTCCTTATCAATAAAATCTAAAACTAAAACTGTAATTGTTTCTCTATCCTTAGCTTCTGCTGTAAGATCTATATTGTATGAATAATTCTTGGACTGTAACAATCGATGTTTTATTAACGGATGAACAAAATTCTTGTATAAAGAATTTCCTTCACCTCCTAAATCTTTAAAAATTTTAATCAAGTACGCTCCATTTTGATTCCTTTTCAATTTTGATAGAGCTTCTCTCCATAAATATTCATGTGTCTGTGAAGCTAGACCTCCTACTAACGCTATATCTTCTAACAAAACATCTTCTATTGGAATCGTGAATATTTTAGAATGAACATGTGGAGGTAATTGTGGGAGTTTGTGTCGTAAGTTCTTTGTCATAGGATATAATAAATTAACTTTGTATTGTTTTGGACCTTCCTGGTTAAGCTTAAGAACTCTTTTAGCTCTAGACCAATATCCTGTGTCTCGAGACGGCAATGTCCAAAACAGTTGCTCTGTTCTATCTCCACCCCAAAGATGGAATATCTTATATCGTCTGTCTGGATGATCGTGAAAGTTCTCAGCTAGTGTTTTCATTCCAGTACTTTTACCTGAACCTATTTTCCCATAAAGAAAGATGCCTCCGACTAGAGACGGTGGAGTATTATAAATCATCTTTCTAATTGGGTTTGATTTAATTGCTTTTTTTATTCCTATCATTGTATTGTTTCCAAATTAAGTATCGTCCAACAGCATAAAGTCCAATCAGTATCCCTATCAATATAGATGAGCCGTAAGTAACACCCGCAATATTGTTTGCTGCGGCATAGATAGTAACACCGAATGCTGCTATCATAAACAATAGCATAGGCATCTGTAGTCCAATTCCAATAATTCTAGTTGTTTTTTGATTCATTTTGCACCTCCTCTTCTAATTTAGTTATAGTAGGTGTACCTGTTATTGTAATACCTAATAATGTTATTTCAACTTCTTCTATCTTTTTATATGTGTCTCTCATACAATTGTAACACGGTTATCTTTCACATAACAGATGTGTTGTTCTCCTAGTTTTCTAACATATACTTCTTCGTCCCAATATTGCACATATGTATGCCAAAGCTCGTGACAGTAAGTAGTCTTCATTAATGCTATATTGTCATTCCATTCAACCCATAACTCTTCTCCATTATTTATATTAGCACCGGAACAATTAACTCCGTCACACACTTTCTCATCATCTATATCTTTAACAAAACGAATATCACATTGTCCTTCGAAATATATTGGATCGACTAACTTAGTTATGTTTTCTATCACATTAATTTGATAATCTGTTAATCCATCGTAAATAAATGTTGTGTTACAATCACGCATTTGTCCTTTTATTGCTTGAGTTAACGAGACGTTATTTCGAAACATCAAGCTAAATGAAAAAACAAGTGTGGCAATCGCAATAACATAAAGTACATGAATTAAAAGATTAGTTTTCTTTCTCTTTATTTCCTTACTAATCTTATTCTTTAAACGGTTCACATACATCTCTGAATATTTCTTCACCACCATGTTTGTTGAGCTATTTCCTCCTCTTTATATTCTCGTTGATATTCTTGATATTCGTGTTCTTTGTAAACAGGTTGTATCGATTTAAGATAAGGATATGGACCCCTTTTCTTCCCCTTTGTAAGCTCAGCAATCTCTTTATTAAGTGACATCATCTCCTCTGTTGAATCTATTTCTTGTCGAATTGATTCTTTTTCATTAGGAGACTCAGCTGAACCTAATTGTGACTTAAGTCTTTTATAATCTAATACTGAAACACGTGCTTCTTTCTCATCGACAGATATGTTTCTTTCTATGCGTTTAAAGAATCCATTAGTAAAGCAGATTATATGCATAAACAGCCAGAATCCTTCATGCCCTTTCTTCCAAGCTTTCACGATATATTCTCCTGGTCCAAAACTAACAAGAATTAACTTAGCGAACTGAGCATCTGTTTCGATAACTCCCGTACCGTCAATTATCTTGAAAACTTTGATACTAAGCGGATAATCAATCATGCCTACAAACCTCCAATCACTACGAAATTGATGGACAATAGCATTCTTAGTAGGAACACGTGTTTTACGTTGAAACCTAAGCTTTATGGGTCTTGCCATCTACGAGACCTCCCCTCTTTCGATTGTAGAACAGAATTAAGTCACGCATAGCGGCACTAAAACGCTGACTGTGGTTTTTATTCTTTGCGACTAAAGGATCTATCTTAGGGTCGTGCTTAATTAACTCCTCAAATAGCTCCATGTCGGACGCAAATTCCTTAGTGTAATGGAAACGTTTCATCATGTAGAGCACCCCGTAGTTTCTAGTGAAAAAGTAGGAAAAATTCTGTGTGCATTAAATTGATATTTAATGCAAACCTCTGTGAATCTTTGTATCATAGAAATCTGAATCTTTTGTAGTATTTAAATGTTGTTATCTTTGCTTAGCATAGAAGTAACCTCCTTGTTTATCCTTTGCTTAGCAAAGCTAAAGGTGGTGATATCGGTTTATATATATACATGGTTTGTGGTTTTTCCCTAGCCCTAGCGAGAACACTCTCGTAGAAGACCTGTGGCAGCTTATAGCAACATTTATATTGTGCATTAAATAACTATATAATGCATAAAACGAGGACTAGAATGAGCTATATATATAATAAGCAATCGAAAACACATCACTTTCGTGCATTAAAATCTTTTGTTGTTCACATCGATTGGGTAGGAGACGATGAGCACACACACTAGCATTCGAATTAACGGAAGAGATGTAAGCACACTGCGCTGGTATCACCGCCTAGTTCTCATGCTTCTTGTCCCACTAATTATAATTCTTGGCATAGCATTAACTATCTTAGTCGGCTCAATTCTACTCATCTCCGTTGCTATCATAGTGCCAATTCTTATTATAATCGTAGCTTTCTCGAGCGGGAGGAAGAGATGAGTCGAAAGGTTGGAGATAGACCCGAATTATTAACAAAGGAAGAAATGAATAGACTCATGCTTACTGTAAGTGGGGACATCTACTTTAATACACTTTATAATTGCCTCTTGCACACTGGCCGAAGAATAGGTGAACTCTATGGTACTAAACGTGGAAAAGAATTAACTGGCGGAATCAGAGTTAAAGACATAGACTTCGATGCTAGAAACATGACTACAATTGTTCTGAAGACTAAGAAGCGTAAACTTCAGAACGAATGCCCTAATAAAGAATGTTCAGAGAAGAATTCTTACAAGGCTACCTTTTGCTATAAGTGTGGAACTAAGCTTGACGCATTTGATCGTACAAAACTAAAGTACAGTATCGAAGATAAGAAGACTATCCCTTTGAAGCCTGAAATGGTAATCATTCTAAAGAACTATATCACCAAGCAAGGCCTGAAGCAGAACAGTTTTCTTTTCAGAGAATTCTCAGGCAGTTATGTTAAGCACGAGATTGGTAAACATTGTAAAACAGCAGGCGTCACCAAGAAGTTCTCTATTCATGGTTTTAGACACTACTTCGTAAGCAGGTGCATTGCCTCAGGTATGCCAACAGATAAAATTATGAAATGGACTGGACATGTAAGCAGACAGTCGTTAGATTCCTACAACCAGTTAATCCCTCGTGATGTTGAGGAAGACATAATGAAGGTGGATCTATGAGAACACATGAAGAGTTTCAGAAACAAATGCAAGACGCCCATGATTGTGAGAAGTGTCATGGAAAAATATTTTGTATTAGATGTGATTTTGTAGGAAATAGATACTGCTCTTATTGTGGAGAGCAGGTTGATTATCCTAGACCAACACGAGAAGAGATAATGTCATGGATGGCTGGTGCTAATCTTAAAATAGAGAGCGAGACAAAATGAGAACAACATTCCGTTTACTGCTTCAGAAATCAGAAGATGATAAGTTAGTAAGTACTAAAGACAAAATAATATCAAGTGGGGTATATTACAGTTTAGAAACACGTTATGGATTAAAAACTAAACGAGACGAACCAAATTTTAAACTAATCTCAAAAATATATTACTTAAGAGAAAAAGAAAAGATGGCTTTTGCAGACATATCTCGTAAATTCAAAATATCTAATAATCGTGCTAGAGCATTGTATACTTCTGCTAAATATTTCAAGAGCATAGGAGATTTAAAATGAAGAACTGTCCTAATTGTGGAACTCCGCTTACTAAAACTTCGTGGAGACGATATCTATGTCCGAATTGTGGAATTGTTGGGCAAGATAATGATGCTTACGAGCCTAAAGAAGACAACACACAAGTTCGGCCAGGATACGTCGGATGAAAATTAAATTAGAGCCCATAGCTTTTATCGTTATACTTTTTTTCTCGTTAATAGGAATGTTAGTGACAACAATCACTATTCATGAATATAGTCACTGGCGCGATATGCGCGGACTTGTATACGAAGACGAGTTATGTATCCTAAACGTTCCAACAAATTGGACTGGAATCTGGTCTGGACCAGCTGGATATTATTCATATTATTACAATCGAGGAAACATGACAATAAGAGATCAAGTTCAAGATGTAGAACGATACACAGAAGTAAAAGCTTATTCTTGGACCTTTCTCATAATTTTCGTCTTCTTTGTTTTGGCCTGGAAACTTACAATGCGCAGAGCCGAATTAGGTTGGAAAGAAGAAATGTATGAAAATGTACTTAACCTCTCTTTAGAAACAAACGATCAAACAACTGATCTCCCAAAAGAAACACCACAAAGTTAAATAATGTAATAATACCGTATTTCCATAAACTGTATGTGTATATTAAATTAGCCTTTCCTGATAACCAAATAACAACTGTTGACAAGAGTGCTAGAGGTACGTAGTGAAGTAAAACTAAAGGCTTTCTACTGATAAAACCCAAGAAGTATTTTTTTCCCATTTTAATGTCCACTCATATATAATTTAGCGAATTTGAGAGCGTCTCTCTTAGTCATGAAAAATCTTCTTCCTTCTGGAATCGGATAATATCCATATTGCACATAGTATTCTTCTCTAATTTGTAATGTTTTATGAATTTGAACTCGATTATCTGTCTTATTATTAATCCAATATGGATATACTCGAGTTATTTTCTTCCAATCTTTTAGTGCCATCTTATCCACCCATCCTGCAGACAGTCGTTCCACAATTTCCACATTTACCTTTCATAATCTTGGTACCTCTCGTAGTTTTACTAACTTTGCCGTTTTCAATAGTAACTTGTTTCTTGCATCGCATACATCTTCCTTCTGTCATTTTTTCTTTCTCCCTTTTCTAGCCATTTGAGCTGAACAAAGATTACCCTCTCCATCTATATAATACAGAAAACCTTTCTGTCTTACTACTGCGTTTTTAACTACTATTTTTCCCATTTTAGTGTGTCCTCATATATGATTTAGCGATTTTTAATTTAGCACTTTCGGTTTTACACTTTATATCTTTAGTCTTACTACCACCCGAAGTCCAAATAGTAATAGTATTCCAACCTCTTCTAGTTGTAATAAATTCTCTAGTTTTATCATTATGCCATTCAGTAACATTACCATTCATTCCTAAATTTTTTCCAATTAATTTCCAATCTTTTAGTGCCATTTTATTGTAATACAACTGTACTCCCTTGTGAACGTATTGAACCCTTAGATAATAATCTATCGATTTTATTCAATTGTTTCTTTTCTTTAGATAATTGAATCTGAGCTTCTCTCATAGCAGAACGAACTCTAGCAGCTTGAACCTTACTCATTTTTTGTTGATCCTCAGCAGAAGAAAGAGCGTTTTCTAAACCATCAATTCTAGCTTTCAGAGCATTAAGAGTATTAATTGATTGATTTCTTAATTCGTTTGCTTGATCACGTGATAAAACTCTAACTGCCATTATTTCTTCTCCCAGGCTATTGATTGTCTCATCCATCTTTTAGCATAATCTAATGCAGCTGATTTAGTATGAAAGCTTTCAATGCTTTCGCCTCTTCCCATTTGAGTAATAACATCATATCCTTCTCCATAAGGACTATCGTTTACAATAACTCTATTTTGTCCATTTACAAATACAATCTCGTCTTTATTTTTAGTTTTAAGTTTTTTCCATGCCATTTTAATTAGTCTTCCTCCATTTTCGAAGTCTCAAATAAAGAAGTTTGGATTCTTTTTCTGAAAGCTGAGGATATGTAGACTTTAAATCGTCTGCATCATATTCACTTCGATCTTCTAATACATCTCTCTTCTTAAAATCATTAAACAGTTTTGTTACTTTGCTCACCATTTTAATCCCTCGTTTTCTTCCATATGAAGAATGCTATTATAAGGAATGCAACTGCTCCAGCAATAAATGCAGGTATTTTATTGTTTAAATTTCGAAGTATTCCTTCTATTATGAAAGCAACACCAGCTCCAAACCCGGTTATTTGAAAGGTTGAACTAGCAATAAACAATCCTATTACAGCAGCTATTAATCCTGCAATAACATAAATATAGAAGACTGTATCGTTATGAGCTTTCTGTGCTTCCTCGTATTCTTGTCTACATGTAAAGTCTTGATCACAATACCCAATCGGTGCGTCTACTGGTTTTGGGGCAACCCCGTAATTATTATCAGTCCATTTACCATCGTTTGCTTCACATGTTATCTTATCATTGTAAACAGGCCTACTGTTATAATCACCGCAATATGTTTGATAATCAGGATTTTCGTAGAAGACATAAGTTCCAAAATTAAACATTCCGAATAGCATTATAGCTAGAGCGATACCATAGAAAACTTTCCATCCACCAGAGCTGTTGTTTTTCATATTATAATTAGCCTTTCTTCCTTTATAAATATTATTATTAATTTATAACACGAATTCACAAAAAAAAATAAGTGTTTTATCTATGCCAAAAATTGTGGTATTCCGTACATCTTAGCTTCGTATCTTTGACGTAATTCTTCTTCCGTCAAATTCTCTCCAAACCATGGTTTATGGTTGGCAACTTTCATTGTTTTGGCTCGTCTCATCCATACCGATGTAGGATGACATCTAAAAACTGAAGCGATTTCACCATCACTTAAACCTCTTGCGTGAAATTCAATAAGTTCTTCGTCTGTGAATTTTTGTAAAGAATTTGCAACAGCTTCGTGGATAAGATCACGTGCGTCACGTAGCTTAGTTACATTTTCTTTATGTTCAATTATAGACTTGATTAGAGACTTAACTTGTCGAGATTCCCTAAGCTTCTTAACAGTTATTTTTTGTTCTTTAGCTTCCTGTTGGTCGTTAAGATCTTTTTGTATTAACTCTGGAACTACTAAAGAACCATCTTTGTTAAATTGCAACATTGTTTGCGTTACCTCCTTTTTGATTTTTGAATTGGATTGATTCTATCTTTCTTTCTATCATAATATATAGACAAAATGCTAGTATATAAAGATTTATCTTTCGCACTATCTCCAAAACTAATGTGCTAGAATAGGTGTAATATGGACCCCAACCGTGTACATATTTTTCTTATAAGGTTTACTAATTTCTTCGATCATAGTCATCTGATAGATTTTTGATTCGTTCACTTTCTTCAAAATGTGGTTAACAACTTTGGTGTAATAATATGTGGTGTCAGACTTCTGTGGATCAAATGTTGAATATGTAACAATTAATGTCATCTCGTTTAGATGTTTAGCAAAAACAATATCTAAATCGTTTGCGTAGAAACTAAAAGCCCCACAATAATCTAACCAGACAAATGCAAACTTTTCTTCTGTGTCAGCTAAAAACTGACTAACAGCTGTATTCACCGCGACAACTTTAAACGGTAAATCCATGAATTTAAGCGTGTTAATCATTTCTGTGAATTCATAACAATTTGGCAAATAGAGAACACTAGGATGTTTACCTTGTTTAATTAGTTCTTTCACAAACAAACAATCTTTGCTGTCGAGCACCACAGCCGGTAAATCATTTACAACTTGACTAGTAGCAACAACTCTTTGTTCAACTTTTCTAACATCGGTGTATTCACTATGCTTCCATTTATTACCAACAATCATAGACCCGTCTTTGCTCTTAGTAAGATTACGTTTCGAGAGTTCAACAACCGGTTTATAAGAATCAATAATTTGTAAGTTTTTTGTTTTGAGTATTCCACTATCAACTAAGTTTTTAATGGACATGTTTTTCATCCGTTTTTTATAAGCGGACGAGTCTCCGTGTTGTTTAATAATATCTCGCCATGACAATCCTTGTTTTTTCAACATTGTTACAACAGTGTGATCGTTTAACAAACCTAACTCTTTCAAATCTTTAAGTCTAGGAACCTTACCGCCCAAAGCTAATTTAGCTCTATCATACACATTATGCACATCTTTTATTGCAAAATATTTATAAAACGCTCTTTTATTTGGAGTGTCATCGCCAGCGATAACTAATCCATTCCAAGAACCAAATAGTTTCTCAATTATCTGTTGGTGAATACCCGTTTCCTTCCAAAACTTTTTGAAAGATATTTCATGTTTATGTTTCTTGGAAAAAGACTTATATTCTTTTAATACAGACTCACGAGTCCTATCTTTATTTGAGTAAGTTTTTTCACCCATCCATTTCAAAAAATTGTCATATGTTACGAATAATTTATGAATCATCCCTAATCCGATTTTATTTCCAAGTTCTGTATGTTTAACATAATCCTTTGTGGAAACATACCTACCCGCTATTTTTTTCTTAATACGAAAATAGTTATTTCTGATCTGTTGTTTTGTATCTACATCAGTGATAACTATAACGGGATCGCCTATTATTTGTCGACAATGATTCCAGTTCTCAGCCTTAAAACATTGGATAAATCGTTTATGACCTATACCAGTATACTTTCTTACTTCATACACTGTTGGAGAACGTCCAAGTGTGTTTTTACACTTAAAATAGAGATCACGCAATCCCTGTAAATACTGTTCTGAATCTCGATGAACCCCCATATATTTTTCAAAACCAGAAAATCGACCAAATATATTATAAATGATTTTTTCACTAATTTTTGCAGGATGATTCTTATAACAAAAATCGTTTCTAACAGGAACCCGTCCTAAGAGTTTTTCTAATCTTCTCCATTCGTCAACACACCTTTCCTTCGTCCAAGGCAGATATCTCTTCAAATAGTTTCCAGTATAACAATCTTCTATTTTATAACCCTGTTCCTTTAAAAAGTTCAAATAACTACCCCATTCTCTTTTTAACGATGCACAGAACGATACTTCATACAGCTTCGGAACTCTCTGTAGTTTTGTTACCAAGAATTTAAAACGTTTAATCATAGTCTCTTTAGTAATACGTTGACTAGCTCCTGTTTCGGAAAACGGTTCCCCTATTCTTTCTAAGAACTTATGAAATCCACCACATTCCTGAAGTGCCTTCTCATAACACGGTTTAAACGCTCGAAGTTCTGTAGAAGTTGGTTGTCGGCCCAACGCTTCCTTCAACAAAAAATATTGTTTTATCTGTTTATCAATTGTTGAACGTTTATCTACAACAATCTTACAGGGTTTCTCTATTATTTTACCACATTTAGGAATTTTGCCATCATATTTCAACAATAAAAACTTTCGGTACCCTCCCCAATGTTTACTAACAGCATGTTTAACAATATTGATGTCTCCTTCATGTGTTGCAACAAGTTCATTTAGCCTTGGAATATAGTTATGTTCATTAATAAAATCAACAAATCTTTTTTCTATTTCAATCTTTGTTAACAGAGTAATCTTCTTTTTAATCGGAGAAAAACCAATGTTCACATCTTTTCGAATTGCATAAATACCATCATAGAACTTAGTAATTCCATATTTAACGGATCCACTATAATCATTAAAGCTTCGAGCCCCAGCATTTGTTTCTTCAATAAATTTGTTCTTAACATAATCCTTCGAAATATCTCTACACACTTTTGGATTTTGTTTAGCATACTCATCATAATCACCTATCTTTTTTAAAAAATCTAAATATGACATATCGTTATACACAGTTCTAATTCCAGCAGTAATACTTCCATATTCAGCAACAAAATTTGGATCATTAAAATCTTTGTCTAATGGAATTTTGGAAAGTTGTCTTTTTCGGGCGTTATACCCACGCATAATAGACTCCTCTGTATGATGAGCGATTCGTCCTTTCTCTTTACCATCACTACAATATTGCAAACATTCCTGTAATGATCGAAAACGGTTTCGGATTGTGTTGTCTGTAATCATCCTATATTTTTTCAAGTCTCGACATGTTGGCCATTTATTATGCTCTTTGTAAAATTGACGCCATTCTTTCGCAATTGTTTCCTTCGAAATCTTATATTCGTCCCCCATCAGTTCCCGAAATTCTGCCCAAGTTCGAGTTTTCATAACATGACATACTGTCTGATGATTAAGACCTTTTCCAAATTTAGCTAACTCTTGAACATTCGGAGGATGTCCTAGATCTGTTTTAACTCTGTTATAAATAGAAACAATCTCCTCCCTCGTGTAAGGATTATACCTCATCTTTTTAATCGATTTTAAATAATCAAATTTTTTCTTAGTTAACCTAACTTTATTACCATTTCGAACAACAATAATTTCTTTATTGTAATCGTTTTCAACATTTCGAATTTTTTCGGCCTCCTGTAAAATATTCAAATCCATCATTTCGTTTAAAACTTCGTAATTTATAAGACATCGTTTAGCATTACCAATAAAATCCAACACCAAAACATCTTCTTTACCATCTTTTTTTCTAAGTCCACGTCCTAATTGTTGAGTGAATATAATATGAGATTCTGTCGGTCGAAGCATTATAATACAATCGGCATCGGGAACATCGATACCTTCATTAAAATAATCTCTGACAAAGATAACATCGTACTCTCCATCACGAAAACCTTGCACAATTTCTTCTCGTGTTTTCCTAGAAACAGTAATTCGTGGATCTTTCTTTTTTTGAACATTTGCTACGTTTTTAGGTATATGCTTAGAAACATGAGCAATAGCCCGAATTCCTTCTTCCGAAAAAACTTTCGCCATTCTTTCAGCGTGTTCAACTGTTGCACAAAAACATATTGCTTTCTTTTTATTAAACTTATTAACAACCGTATCTCTGTATTCTTTTATAATAGCGTCGTCATATTCTTTTACACAAATCTTTCTGTTAATGTCATCAACATCGTATCCTGTTCCAGTCCACCGAACATCTGTAAAATCGATATCATGATCAACACAATAATAATTTATCTTTGTTAACAACCCTTTTTTAATAGCGTCAGCTGTTTTAGCATGATACAAGATATTCCCAAGAACAGAAAATAGACTGATTCCGTCTGTTCGATAAGGAGTCGCTGTTAAACCAAGAACATACCGCGCTTCGAAGAATTCCAAAACTTTCTTAAAACTTTTGGCTTGATAATGATGAGCCTCGTCTACAAAGACATAATCAAAAGTTTTTTTATCAAATTTATGTAAATTCATAGATAATGATTTAGTTGTCGCAAAAGTAACCGTTGAAATGTTTTTTTCTTTGGCATTATAATATCCAAAAGATATCCAGAGTTCGGAAAGCAATACTTTAAACTCTTTTTCGTTTGCCTGCATTAGAATATCGTTATTATGACAAATAAACAAAAATCTCCTATTTAAGTTCTCAAGCAATAAACGTTTAGTTAATAAGGCCGCTAAAAATGTTTTCCCAGTACCAGTTGGCATTACTATAATTCCGCGTCTCTCACTGTTTTGTATAGACGCGTCTATCTTTTGAAGAGCCTCGTATTGAAAAACGTTTGGAACAAAAACACGATTCTTCGTTAAAGCCATTTTCTAACACCTCGTCCCACTTGTTGAATAAACGTAGGTTCAAGTTTTAAAATTTCGTTACTTTGTCTAGTTTCCCAAGCAAGTTTACCTGCACAATGTTGATCACATGTTTGAGCCGTTTCGTTACGAGACTTATGAATCTTACAGATAACACATTTCTCAACTTTTCTTTCTGTTTGTCTTTTCTTTTCTAGCATAAATTATTAAACAACTACTACTATATATATGTTGCTATAATATCGTATCATCAGTATAAGAGTCGATGCTGTGTAAACCAAAAAAAAATAAGTGTTTTCTAAAATAACATTTTGTTATTATGTTCACGGATAAGATGTTTTATGAATTCAATCTCCGAATCAAACTTATTCCTTTTCATTTCTTCATGTAAAACCGAAATATCGAATGCTATCCATAGATTAATAACTTTACAATTTTTCTTCAATAACTGTATAGCTAAATCCATCTGAATGTTTGGTTTAGCGAAACATATTTGTCGCAAAGCCGATAGTTCAGCAATAGTCAGTGTTCTATTTTTTGCAGCTTCTAACAAAATATCCCAATCCTTATCAGATAACTTACCACTTAACCTAGTTCTAGGAAGCTTATTATAACAAGCTAAAACAAATTCTTCAGGAATTCCTTGTGATTGATGTCCTCTAACGACGTCTTTTTCATACTTAGTTCCTGAGACAACATTATATAGTTTTAACAATTTCGTGATTCTCGAAGGAGGAATTGATATCATTGCTGCAATTTCAGCGTGTGTTAGCTTTGAATCACGATACTGCATAAGCCATATAGCCCGACCATACTCAACAGGAGTAATGTTTTTTCTTTTGTTGTTTTCGCTTATGTTCATAGCTAACAACTGCAAGTCTGAAATCCCTTCATGAAATTCAGCTCTAACTTCTTCCCATCCCAATTTTTTCATAGCTTCAACTCTTCTGTTACCAAAAATTAAAGCATTGTCTTCTACTCTTATCGCCACAGGTTCTAACTGTCCATGCACTTTTAAATCAGCCATTAAGTCAGAAACATCTGTAGTATCACGAAAACGGGAATTCACAATATGCACAATATCTACTAATTTAATCATCCCTGATTTAACAACGTTTCCTAATTTCTTCATCACTTTCTAATGTAACCTCCTTTCATTATTTTATCGTTATTAACAAGTATTTCAAGAGCTTGAACCAAATCTTCTAGCTTTCTTAAACGATCTTCTAAGTAAGATATATTCTTCTCAAATCGTGTAACTATTGGACGTATAACTTCACTAATAATTCGTCGAACTTCGTTATTTGTTGGTATATCAACTTTCATCTTCGCCTCCATACCAATCGATACCCAAAAATGCACCCATTTGTTTTCCGTTCTTTGGAGCAATGATTTCCCAGACAGTTTGCACAGCTACTAATTTAGATCCACAAAAGAAAGCAATATGAAAACCTTTCTTTCCCTCTATATCTGTGTAATACTCCTGACTTTCAATTTGAATCATTCTTTCACCTCAATTATGTAATCATCAGCTTTCCATTTTGTGCATTCTTTATATTTAGTATTACACATTCCGCCATGCCAATTTTCAATATCTACTTTTACTTTAGCTCTAATTCCAAACACAGGACATCCTATATTATAATAATTACATTCTAGTCCTTCAGTATTATCGTTTAGCCACTCTCTTGTCAAATCTTCTTTATTTATAACTTTTACATATTTCTCTGCGCACAATGCAAACTCTTCTTTTTTACAATTATTTGCCGTACATTCCCTTGCACATTTGTTATAATCGTCTCCGTTATTAGAAAAGAGAATTATCGCATTAACTGCTGTGTGCGTGCAGATTTCTATTGTTTTGTTAAATCTCTTTGTAAATAACGATTCACATTGCTCCATACAATAATACATAGATTGATTAAATAAATCCTCACAACCAATTTCACATCCTATTCTTGCAACATATACTCTCTCACGTATATCATCACTTATTTCGTTTCGACATTCGTTTTTATAAATCGTAAACTGTTCATGATTTATTGCAGATAGTATTATATTAACATACATATAGATTCCTAATATAATTAACAATATTGCCATTACTACACCAATCACTCTTCCCCAAAGTACATTCTTAGCTTGTATCATTTTGATATCCTATACACTCAAGATCACTTAAATCTACGACAATAGTGTATTCGTTGTCGTTATTAGTAGTAGGTTTAAATTCATAAAGATTTGCAGTATTAGACGAAGCGTTAACGTTGTTAATGTTATCAAATTGTGGATTAACATCTATTTGAGGAGTTAGTTTACCGTTTCCTAATAAATAAACAAAGATACTTCCTAAAATCATAAATCCCCCCATAAAAACAATCAACCCTATATTTTTGAAAGCATCTGTTTTAGAATGAACTAACTTTAGCCCATATGGCTTAAGAGCGTCTTCCCAATCTTTACGTTTCTGTTCTTCTGTTTCCATTGTTTATCTCCTTCTTCTTCATTTTAAATCTCCCATGTTGCAGCACCTATTATACCAAACAATATCATCAGAATAATCAATAATCCATAAAGCCATCCTGAAAAATACATTATCGGATGATTCTTAACATACCAAGCGTCCTCCGCAATCCAATCTGATCTATAACCTTCGGCATGAATATACTTTCTAAGGTTATTCATTTTCTCGTTATAAACATCTCTGAACGCTTCAGGTGACGCGTATATAGGTTGCGAAGTAGTATTGTAAGAAGCTTCTTGCCACTGAATCATTGCATCAGCTCTGCCTATAATAGAATCTATATGTTGTGTTTGAAACTTCATAGAATTATCCGGTTTTTCAAACCACATCGCACCATAATCAGCTTCAATAAGACCAGTGTCAACAACAGCTTGTTTGAAAAGAAGTAACTGTTCTTTAAAAGCTTCTGGTGTTATTGTATCACGAGCGTTTTCCAGATAAGCACCTATAGCTCGTTCGTATTTATAATCTAACACATACCCATAAATTCCTAGTCCAACTAAAGCTACAAAAAATATAAAAACTAAAAACCAGAAAAACATAGATATACCTTTTCCCATTTTATTTCTTCTCCTTTACTTTATGTTGACGTATTGAATCGACCATTTCATTATCTTTTGTTAAAAGAAGTCTCATTGTCTTAGTTTGAATAATTCCTAAGTCACAAAGATCACTCCACGTACCATCTATATCTTGTGTCCTAAATTGTAATCTAAATCCTGTTGGTATTCCTATATCGATTATCTGTTCAATTTGAGTTTTTGTGTTTTTCATGGTAATTATTTTATTAATTAATAACATATCCTGGTATATAAACATTGTTATTTATTTGGACACAGTTTGTGTGCATCATATCAATCGTTGTATTAGCCAAAAAGCTCCTAATATCACAACAATTGCAGAAACCCCCTTCTGTAGTATTTTAGCAGCTTTTTCGTTCTTTCTAATAAATTTAAATAATGGATATGCTGTAAAGACAAATAATAACTGACCAAACTCAATACCTAAAGAGAATCCAAGTAATGCTGTAATGAATCCAATTTTAGGAAAACCTATTTCAGATATAGCTGAAGCAAATCCTAATCCATGAAATAGCCCAAAAGCAAATATAAGCCAGAAACGACTTATCTTTTTTTCTCCAATTTGAAAGTATCCAAGAATTCCTACAATAACAATGCTCAACGCAATTATTGGTTCTACGATTCTAGAAGATATTGTCACAACGCCCAGTGCAGCCAAAGTAAGAGTAAAGCTATGAGATACAGTAAATCCGCTAACACTCTTTACAAGAGGTTTAATGCCTATTGCAAGCAAAATGAATCCAAGTATAAATGTGATGTGATCAAACCCCAAAAGAATATGTTCTAATCCTAATTTTAGATACGTAAGAAAAACTTTATACCATGGATCTTTATTATTTATTGTAAACTCAATTATATCACTACCTGAAAAAACAGAAGGAACATCGTTTACCTTCACATGATAGATTACGTTCATTGGAGAATATCCTTGCAGCGTTACATCAAGAATTTTTAGATTCGTTATTTTTTCTTTACATAAAATCTCAAAAGAATATCCTTGTGTAGCATTTCCATTATATTGAATTGGTCCGAGAGTGCAAAGATCTCCTTCGTTAGTGATTAGAATTTTTTGACGAGTAACTTGCTCAAACGTATCACCTAATAAAGCAGCAACACTTCCTTCGTTGTAAAATATAGCTGAAGTTTCGTTTATCGTTATTGTACTTTGAGAAATTCCACCGACATGAGCTTGAACACCAAAAGAAAGCATTACTGCGAGAAGTAGACAAACGATAACATTTTTCATGTTATTTATATTGAGACAAAAACGACTGGTTTTTAGTTTTATTTACGATGTAATAATACAAATCGTCTGCATTAAGACCGATTATTGTCAATTGGTTCTTTACAACATTGTAAATACATTTCTCCATCATTGCTAACATATCTAATTGTATATCATTAGGAACATCGTCCTCTGTATTAAAACAGAAATGCTCAGTTGGGTACTTTTCGCATTTCTTAATATATAATAGTGATGGTTTTGGTTGGAACGTAAAACCTTTGATGTTTGCTAACGAAAACTCAACACCTTTTACCCATGGATTTTTAATTTTGTAATCTTCTAAGTCACGAGAAATTGCTTTAGGGATTCCAATCTCTTCATATGAATATTGCTTCTTATAAAACTTATCAGTTTCATTACATATAAAACGATATACTTCTTGAGCCGTAGCTTCAGCAAATAACATCTCGAACAAATGCTTTTGAAGCTTTTTTGAGAATTGACTTCTATCACTCTTAACTGTGGCAAAGCCTTTTATTTCAATCTCAGGCTTTTCTAAAAATCCGTTATTCTCTTTTGTCTCCCAATCCCATATTATTTTCCCGGCATATAGTTTTTTTTCAGCTCCGCTGAACATAATACCATACATCTTTTCAAATTTAATATCAAAATATGATATATCACAATTATGTTCTTTAAACCATACACCATACGATGCGTTAATTTTCTTTTCTAATTCTTTTCCGATCGCAACAGCTTTTACAGAATCCGATTCGTTGAAATCGACAAACGCACTGTCCGTGTCCTGACGTATAACAGTATATCCCATACTATCCGATAATTCTTTAATCTTGCCAGCTAAATATCTACCAATATAAGTAATCGCCGCACCGATTGATTTATTATGTAGTCTAAATCCATCATACAACGTTACCCCATATAAACTATTTGTGAATGTTTTAAAGTAATATTGACGCTTATATATATTAGCATATTTCTGTGGATCGTTCTTAACTTCTTGTGTTTTCAACATTGCTCGCAACTCATCCCTCTTCTTTCCTAAGTCGAGAAGTATATCCTTTAGAATTCCTGTTTCTTTTCTAAACGTAGTACCGTTTCCAACAGCAATCGGTCCACGATCAGCAACCGTTTCGGGACTCATATTAAAAGCTAACATAATTGAAGGATACAATGCTTTAAGATCTAAAACAGCTACATTCTTTTTAATTCCTTGCACTGGCTCAAGAACAAACCCTCCTTCTACTCCAGATGGTATTTTCTTATAACCTCCTTTCTTGTTAAATGTGCCCTCTCTTTTTTTCTTAGAAGGGAGAACAAATTTATTTTTGCAATATCTAAGAATGTAAACATCAATGATTTTACTATTCCACAAAATATCACTTAATTCACACCCACTCATTCTTCTTATCCCGAGAAGCGAATCAGTGATACTATATTTTACATCTATAGCTACACTAATTTCGATATCTCTAAGATTATATCGTATAAACTTATCAAAATCGTTCTTCCAGAAATCTCCCATCCATCCTCTATAATCAACTTTACCAGATCCGAACTCGTTCTGAGCAATCGCATCTAATCTAAACGAAGCAATTTGTTTCCATTTAATTCTTTTGTATCCTTTTAATAAATCGATAATAGCTCTCCCTCTAATCATCATGTTTGTTTCTCTTTGTCTCTCTTCTATAACTTCGTCCGATGATGGTTTCTGCCAAACATCTTTTACTCTACCTATAGGAGACAGTTCTTCTTTTCCTATGTTTAAAACATCGAACCTGTGAGCAATATACACCATATCAAAGTGAACATTCCAACCAGTAAATATATCTATATCAAATTCTTTCACGTATTGCTTAAAAAGGTTTAAAACATCAGTCTCGTTCTTACACCATATTTCTTCTACCTCAAAATTCGTCTTTAATTCTTTTGTTGTTATGTTATATTGTTTTGTTCCTGTTTGGCCGTCAGGTCTAACGGATAACGAATACATTTTATTAGTATAACTATCATGAAAACCAATGCAGATAATCGGTTGCATCATATCCTTGTTAGATCCACCATAATATTCTGTTTCAATATCGACATTCATTATTCTCGGAGAAACATTTGCCTCAACAGGTGTTATTGTGACAGCTTTACCAGTGTCATCAAATTGAACCTCAGCTGTAGAAAAGATATCAGAATCAATTAAAAATCTAGTGGGATAAGGTATATCTGCCTCGTATGGTTTAATGAAACGTTGTTTAAACCCAGCAAACCCTTTCTTTATGTTTCCATATAAATCCCATGGATTTTCGTATGTGAGTTTTATTAAATCTTCACCATACATTGAAGTGTATCCTCCTGTTTGAATACATGGAAAATCAACCTTGTGTTGTTCTTCTGGTAAAATAAAGAAATAAGGTCTAGTTCCTTCTATAACAAAGTCAACTTTATTTTTTTGTTCATCTCTTCCAAAAAACCTAAGTCCTCTCGAGCTTCTGTCGATAAACGTTTGTTCTACAGCGTAGAATTCAAACTTCTTTTTGGTTACCACTTGTATTCCTCCAAAACGTCTCTAGCATAAACATGAAGCGAATTAATAGACATTGTTATGGTCCCAACTCCTAATTCAGTCTTCTTTGCAATATATTTAAGAAAGAACACGGCCTTAGCAAAATCTAATGGAAAAAAGTTTATTGCATCACAAGACCTTTGTAATATAATTAAGTTAAGTTTATCTCCTTGTAAAGTAGGTCTACAAATAAAATGGTATGCTGTTGTGCAAGGAACTCTTCTACCAATCATTTTGATATCGTCGGGAGTAGGCATTGTTATAATTGCGCCAGTAGAATATTTATTTTTCTTAAGCTTTTCGAATAAGAATGGCAATTGTGGCATAATTCTTTCACCGTACGAATAAGAAGCACAACCGTTTCCTTCATCACAAAAATCTTGAAAATATTTCTTTGTATAATCCGTCAACTGCCACCACTTCTCAGTTAATGTATCGTTCTCCGTCATATCTTTGAACCAAGTTTCTGCTGCTTCCATTGTATGATGCTGTTTTCCGAATTTATCTCGAGCTTTATCCAACATCGCTTTCAAATCTTCGAAATTATCAACTCTAAAATTATAAAATAGTATTTCTTTCCTTTCGAAATCCTTTATATCTACAACTTTGCCTTGAACTGTGGAATCAAAAATTGTTTGTCCTCTTTTCCATATTTCTCGATATGTCTCGTCCAACATTTCTATACAATTATCATAGAGTCTCATTTTTGTTGTCTCCTCGTTCTAATTATTTGATTAGTAGTAATACCAACTTCTGTTTCATATTTAACAACATTTTCTATTAAAATTAACGGATTTTGTTTTATAAACAAAGATATTTTTTTATAATCTTGTGGTTTTCTGAAAAAGCCTTTAATTTCAACATAACTATTAAACTCGTCGACCCAAAAGTCCGGACAATAAGTTATATCTTCAAAGTAAAATCTTTTTGGTTCATATTGCCAAGTATATCCTTTTAAATCAAGCCACATTGCAAATAATATTTCCCAACTACTTCTGAAATATATTCCTTTATAGAAACCACCTTTCACATTATTACATGGTTTTCCATATCTCGGATGATTTTTACCAGTAACACCTTTTAGATAACCAACTTTTCCAAATAATGGATGCTTTTCGCCGGTCATAGCAAAACTAATTTTTTCTTTAGCTTCTAAAGTTTGTTTTTTTCCAAACATACCGTTAGGCTTTCCAATCATTGCATCATGCATCTTTTTAACATGTTCTTTAGACAATTTAGTTCCAAACATCGGATTCTTATTTCCAGTTTGACATGCCGAATATCGTTCTTTAGAAGCATTACTTCGAATTTTTCCAATATTAGCCATTTGAACTGTTCGGACAGTCACATTGTTTAAATGTAGATATTTATGAACACAAGCTCGAGATATATCTAATTTCTTTGCAACTACTGACATCGCGTCTCTGTCTATATATAATTGGATCATTTGTTCTTGCATATTTTGTGTTATTGTTTTTCTTGTCATTTTAAATTAATACCCCGAGCGAAGTCTAAACTCGTTAACAACCATCTTCTTAAGATATAGGTCTTGAAGCTTCTCAGCATCAAATCCTAACATCAAAAACATTTGAATAGTAAAAGCCCACACATCACATAATTCTTCCATAGCATGTTCTTCGTCAACAGGATATTCTTCTGTACACCATTTCTTATTCTTAAGCGTGTTGGCAAACTCATATAACTCTTCTGTGAGTGAGAAGACAACATGACGTATAGATTCTTGTCCTTCTTTAGAATGAATGTTAACATCTTTAATTTTATACTTCGTCTGATAGTCTCTTCCAATTCTAAAGAACATATCAAGTTTGTCATCACCGTTATGAATATACTCCGCCTTCTTCTTTTCTAAGTCTTCTTTAGATACGTTAAGGATATTCATTTTAACATATCCCTCCTGATACCAATTTGTTTGCCATTATATTGTGTAATACACACATTGTAGATTCTTGAAAATTTTATTGTCCAAGTTTTTCCTCCATGATTTGAAAGATTAGAGGGAGAAACATTAGCCTTAAGATCACCAATATCGAATACAACTTTAATTCCCATAAAGGTTCGTATCTTTTGGTCGACATCCGTTGAAAACTTACCAATTTTTCTTTCGTTCTCTCTATATTTTTTTCGCATGTCGATCATTCTTCGTAAGTTTCCTTCCTCTACTAACACAAGTTGTCGCTGTTTCTCAATTTCAGCAGCAGAAGGCAACACATTCAAATATCCACGACCCTCACCATATAAATCACTACTCATTGTTTAAAACTCTCCTTTATTATTCTTTTTCTACCGAGTATTCTTTGGTCTATGCGTAAATTCATTTTTGGATTAGGAACGAATGACGCGGTAGTATCAGACCATAACCTCATCGGAAATTTAAAATATTCTCCACTATGCTTATCTTTTAGTATACAAATTGTTATTTCACGTTTCTTCGCTTGTTCAATAATACGATTAATTAAACCGTAACCATCACAACTAAAAATTCTACCACTTGTGTGCTCAAACGTGTCTCCGTAAAACGCACCGATTGTGTTTCCAGAATCGTCAACAACGTATTCATCCATACTCTTCCTCCTCTTCCATTTGAAAAACATTCCTATCGATATCCATAGACTTCGCCTCCCTCAATAAATATTTCTCCTTCATTCAAGATGTCATCTCCTTTATTAAAGATGTCGTCCTGGCATTCTTGACACATTCCCGAAATATGAAATTCCTTTAAACTTAGTTCACTTGTAAAAGAAGTGACAATAATATCTTTACTACACAATGGACATTTATTTTGTCTTATTCGTTCTACCTCGTCTGGAAAAAATAAGCCAAGTGCTTCATTTACCATTTTTCACCTCTTTATTCTTGTGCTCTTCTTCGATCATTATCAAAAAGAAAATCATATAATTAATAACATCTATTGCGTTATCTTTTGCACTTTCATATTTTTTGTGAGAAGGTATAGCGTTTCCAAATTCAATATTATATCTAAGTCTTTTTAGTTTATTGAAAGCATGCCAAAAATGTCCAACAGAAGGCATTTCGTTAAAAGTATCTCCGTATAATTCTCTTCTCTTAGATCTAATACTAAAAATGTCTTTTACAACATTATAATATTCTTCTCCTACCTGTTCTTGTATGTTTACCATTTTGTTTTCTTTGATTTTGAGATAACTTATATACAAAATACTAGTATATAAATGTTTCTTCTCTTTGATTTAATTGAATATATAATAAACAAAAAATGAAAATATAAATGTTTCTGTGAGGTCTTAATTACTTTGTAATTTCGACTTTAGCAGCGTCAAGGTATCTCATAATAGCCTTTTTCTTAGGACCATTTAGAGTCTTCTCGATCTCAGATAGAGTCTTGCCTTGTTTTGCTAGAGTTACAGCTTTGGCCTTAACGTCGTCGTTGTATCCCTTTGCAGCACCTTTCTCTTTCTTGGATGTCGAAGTTTTTTCTTTCTTGGCAGCCGGCTTTGATTTTGGATCCACCATTTTATATGCACCTCCTTTTAAATGTTTTGAACGCCCTTCGTAGAATTGAACACCGGGATGATTACAATCTCGGCAGTTTCTGTCTGGGTGACCGTAAGGTGGAATTTCAAAATTAGCAGGCCATCGATAACCTATTTTACAGTATAAGCAACGAGATACAACAGCTCTCTCCGTTATTGGAATAACTTTAAGCGGACTGTGGTGGATTTGCAATTTGTTTTTCTTCTTCTTCATTCTTCTTTAGCTCCTCTTCTTTTTGTTTGAGTTGTTTTTCAAAATCATCGTGTTTTTGTTGTATTCCACGATGTCCTTTGAATAGAGTGTCTAAATCGTTTTGGGTACTCTTAATAGAAGCTGTCAGAATTGACATATCATAAAGAATTTTATCCTTTCCCTGTAAAGAAGCAATCTCTTTTTGCATTATTTGTCGACGTAATCTATCAGAACGTCTTCCCTTAGATAATTCCTTTTTAAGTTGTGAGACACTTTTCACTTTCCCCATTGTTACAATGCATCGATCGTCTTAGCTATTGCTTTTACTAAAGCTTGGTACGACGTCTTCTTATCATCGTACAAAGTACGTGTCTGTGTCGGTTCAGATTTATCTAACTTCTTCATAATAACTCGATATTTTGGTATTTTCTTTGTTTCCATGTTTTTTGTTAGCTTTTTAGTTAAAATTATATACAACTTCCTGGTATATAAACATTGCTATTTCGAATACCCCCTTTCAATTTCAGTATTTATGCTTTCTACGAATGTCATAAGTATATCAGCATATTTGCATATCTCTGTTAGCTCATTGCTCATCATATCAAAATCGAATCGAAAAGTTTTGTAATTGCGATGAATCATAAAAAACTTATTCGGATGATATGTAAAAACGATCCAACTCCTGTGCAGATGCGAAAACGAGATATGTTCAGTATGATACTTATTTTTCAAGTATCGAAAATCAAGTCGATGATTAATGTGTTCTTGCAACATCTTCCACCTCTTGAAGTTTTGGCTCAATAAATTTATCGCGAATATTTGTCCAATTTTCAGAATATGTGAGTTTACTATCAACATGTGCTTCGAGATCAATTAAATCTGATTCAATCTTGTAGTTCTTCTTCAATATCATTGCGATTCCTATTTTTTGCATTTGTTTATTCATTGTTTGTTTTCCTTTTGAATGATTAAAAATAAAAATAAATGTTAGGTCCATTCAAACCTATTAATCGTATTCTGAGCCATCATCTTCGTCCTCTTCGTCATCGTCCTCAGATTCGTCATCTTTGTCTTTTTCAACCTTTGTGTCTTTAGCCATTTGTTTCACCTCCTTTTTCGTTTTGTGACTTTATAGATAAGGCTTTTTCCCGTAACAAAAAGAATCGCTCTTTTCTTAATATTGCAACTTCTGTTTTCAAACGTTCCGTTATATTTTTAAAATCATTATGAGCTGTTTCCATTTTATCTTGTAAAAGATTTAATCTATCATTTATTTCTAATACCTGTTTTTCGTTCTCATTACTTGATGTCATTGTAAGTTATATCCTCGTTATTTAATAAACATTCATACGTTCGTCCTTTTAATATATTATAAGGGTCTGGTATTTCGTTTAAATCACAAAAGATACCTTCTTTTTCTAAAACTCCTGTAACGTCTGTAAAGTTCCAACCTCTTTCGATTAGAAAAATTTCTGATGATGTAGCGTGTGATGTTGTTCCTTGTGAGTCTGTTTTGGTTTTCATTCTTCAAATCTCTCCATTTGTTTTATTGTATATCCTTTTTTACTCATTTTCTCAAACCATAAATCATAATCAATATTACACTTTTCACATTGTATTATGTCGTTACTTTCTCCTATACAAGCCCATGTATGTTTATGATTACTTTCTTTTTTAGTTTTCATTTTCGTGGTATATATTCTGTGATATGTTTTATCATAATATATAGACAAAAAGCTAGTATATAAAGATTGTTATGGTTTCGAAGATATTATAAATCTCTGATATAACCAAGCTAATGTTGCTGTAGGAATAAAGTCTGTTCCTGGAGCAATTTCTTCTATCGCACCAATTACAGTAAACGCTGTGTTATTATACATCTTATATATTATAATAGCAGAAATTGGTGCCAAGATTAAATCAGCTGTTTCACCGATTACAGGTATAAAATATGTTCCCATACCAACAGCATCAACTCCTAAACTCAGAAATAGTTTTGAAAAACTTGGTTTTCTCTTTCGTGTCATTATTTCACCTCTTTGAAAACTACCTCATCGACAGTACTCTCGTATTTTTTATAGAAATATCGAACCTTTTCAAACGGATCGTTTGAAGTTGTATAGAATCGTTTAACAGTACCGTCTTTCATTTTCAAAGCGAAAAAGTATCGTTTGTTTTTCATAATTAATTTAATCAACACTCCTTTATAAATATTATTATTAACGTTTGGGCATCCCACCATCAATGATGAAATTCGCAACACCCATAAAATTTACAGCTGGAATAACCCGGTATGTATCTTCGGCTAAATATACTATAGCTGCAAACTTTACAATAAAACCTAATCGTTCTAAAAGAGCTTTATAGATGCAAAGCTGTACCGAATAAGACGATGCTTTTTCTCTAGGAAGATAATCTAACGGTTCAAGCCATTTAACTTTCTTCTTTCCAGTCGTAGGATCTTCTTTATTTGATTTCCAATCCCATATACTAATAGTACCATCAGTATTGTACGTCACCATGTCGACAGTCCCAGCAATCTTAGTAGTATGTTCGCAAGCAATCTGCTCTGTTTGAATAATATCTAACTTATATTCGTGTAGAAATTTTTTCACTTGATCAATGTACCCTTTAAATTCTTCGTCAATCTGAATGTCTTCACCTAATGCTATTCTTTCAGCAGCTTTATGAATTATTCTTCCTTTTCTCAACGCATCTTGTTTTATCGTCTCCCATTCTAAAGCAATCTCAGTCATATGTCGACCCGTATATTTTGGATTATTACCACGAGAACACATCTTAGCAATAATATGTGAATCAAACTGTTTTTGGAACATACGAATTCTCCTAACAACAGAATCATACTTTATACCATTTTCCCAATATTCATGTTCTTGTTCAAAGAACTGTATAGATTGTTGATGTTCAAGCAATTTTTGTCTGATAATCTCTTTCTCCATACATTACCTCCTGAATAAGAACTCGATCCGTAACTCCTGTTACAGCTTCGTTGATATACTTCTGTTTCTTTTCTAACACTTTAATCACTTTTTCTTCAAAAGTATGTCTGGCTATTAAATTAATAATCAGCATTTTTTGTGTCTGAGTTAACCTATCCACCCTTCCTTCTCTTTGTTCCATACGAGAAGGAGTCCATGCTAAATCAAAATGGATAAGTGTTTTAAGAAATTCTAAATTTACTCCATAATTAAGACAATCGGTAGCAACAAGATATTTCTTACTACTTTCTTTAAACTCTTTTATCGCCGCGATCTTATTCTTCGTATCTCCACTAATCATGTAACAAGAATCTCCTATTTCTGAACAAATAACTCTAGCCATTCTTTCGAATTTTGTAAAAACAATACATCGCTCATCTCCTAAGTCTTCTAACACTTCCTTTAATAGCATAAGCTTTGAGTTTTCGTCCTTCTCTAAATACCCAACATTATGACTTTCACTCATAGACAATAAACGTGTTCCGTTAGTAACTTGTTGCAAAAGAGCTAAATAAGAAAAAACGTCATCTGTTTCTTGTTCATACGCTTCTTTCATTTTATCAAAGTAAAAATCATGCATTTTTCTTTCATACGACTGCAAATCAAAATGATATGTTTTATACATTCTTTGTGGTAGATCAGGAAGAACATCTTCTTTTCTTCTCTTGAGTAAAAGCTTATCAAGTGCTATCCTAAGTTCATCAAGATTTTTCCAATCAACAATCATATAGACATGTCCTCGTTTCTTTCCTAGAAATTTCATTCCATAGATTCCATATTTCTTACAAAATTCATGTAAATTGAAAAACATCGGTCTAACAAAATTTGAAATAGCGTATGCCTCCAACGGATGATTTGTAATTGGTGTTGCTGTTAAGGCAATTCTCCACTTCGTTCGAATCTTTCTTGCATTCTTATATGTCTTGGATTTATAATTCTTAATTCGATGAGCTTCGTCTGCAACTAAGCAATCAAAATCAAAACTAAATAAGAAATCGTTAGTCTTGCTAATTAACTGTTCATAATTAACTAATAAATAACGATACTTCGTATCTGCTTGAAACCCTAAAAATATTTGTCTACGCGTTTTTGGATCACCCTCAAGAACAATCGCGTTCTCATTATAGAATTTCATGAGTTCGTCACGCCAATTCTCTTTAAGCGGAGCTGGACAAAGCACAATTATGCGTTTGTAATTCATTTTTTCACAAAAAGATATAGCTTGAATAGTTTTTCCCAAACCCACATCATCACCAAGAATTTGTTTACCACGCATTAACTCAATAACACCAGCTTCTTGAAAAGGTAATAACTTAAATTCGTCATTCATTCTTTCTCAACTCCTCGTTTGCTTTCATTAACTTCAAGTTTTCTTCAAGTAACTTATTGTTACTAGTAACTAGCATTATAAATTGTTCCGCCATGTATTTGAACAAATCTTCTAATTTTTCAATTCTTTCTTTTGACATGTTTATTTTAGCTTCGAGGTGGGGGTTAAAAAAGAGGTGATACTCTAGAATCGATGTCCACAACCCACCTCTTTGTTCGCTCTCCTAATTTCAGTACACGAACTCGGAGGAAGACTCACCTCCTGCAAATTATTACGCGGACTATATTGTGCCATGTTCGTTAATTCCTCCCAATGCTTTATCAACAGATAATCCTTTTTTCCAACGATCCCCTCTTTTAGGTTTATTTACAAGGATACCTAGTTCTACTCTAATCTTACCTAGATTATGCGGACTTATGTTAGTTTTGAATTTTCGATATATCATATTGCGTAGCGCATGTGTGCGAACCTTTGCATTCTTTTTTATAAAACCTATCACGTTTTTATATTTTGCATCTTTCTTATCCACACAAACGGAAGGCTTCGTATTAAGGACTCGATACATAAGCTTCTGTTCTTTAGCCAAATAACGAATTCTAGCCAAAGAAGAGATCTTTTTGTTCTTCATCTTTTCCTCCTAGTGTTTGTTGTTCATCTTTTTTCTCGGGTGATACATCTTTTGCAAAATTCTTACCATATTCTAACCAACTAGGGTTTTCTTTAATAATAGTATATTTACCTCGTGCTACTTTTTCAATATACCGATCAACTGCCAGTTTATTTATAGCATCATACACAGCGCCTTTCTTATATTTCTCTTGAAAATAGTCCTGTAATTGAGACGGATTGAATTCTTCTAAATTATTCTTTACGATATATTTAAGAATCTCGTCAGCACATTCATTAACGTGTATATCTTTCGATGAATCCGCTAATGTTGTAAGTTCATTAAAATCAACTCCAGCAACAGGATCCCATATTATTTTGATAGTTTTAGTTTCAAATTCTTCAGCTATTCGACATTTCACTTGATATAGATCAAACATAAGATTATGGACACCTCTTTCAAAATAAAGAATATTATCAGCAATATTTACTAAGTCAGAAGATCCTCTAAGTAAATCTTTTTTATCAACTCTAAACTTAATATTGAGATTCTCTTTTCGAACATGATGAATCATTGCCGTAGTCAATTCATATTTTCTTACTAACGGCTTTAATATAAAAGTATAGAATTCATTTACTTTGTCAGCATCGTTTTCCTCAAAATCTGTAAATCTCTTGAATGAGTCAAAAAACACAACCTTTATTCCTCGATCCTTTATTATTTTTTCTAACTTAGCGCGAGCTTGAATGTTTTTCATTCCTAAAGTAAGTCCTTGAAATGTACAAAAATGAATGTTACGAGAACCTTCCGGGATTCCTAGTCCTTTATATACGGCTTCAACAAATGGTTTGAATATCTGCCATGTGTTTTCCTCGTTCAAATATAAAACGGGTTCTCTTTGAGTTTTATAACGGTGAAATACATCCATGCCTTCAGCGATTGCTATAGCCATATGTAAAGCTGTAATAGATTTATACGAACCACTTTTCCCAGCCAAAAAAGATAAAGCATGTGCCGGCATAAGTTTTTCAATCAACCATTCAGCCGCCTTGATTTTTAAATGCATTACCTCGTCTCCCCGAACAACTTCAATATCATCAATATTTATTTGTTCAAGCATCTGTGCTGTTATATCATAATTAGCCAAAACGTGTTGCGGCATTTGTGCAAACTGAGTTACATCAAATTTTAATCCATGTTTTTCTTTCGCAACTTGAATAGTATTAACAAAATCAGCACCCCTGAGTTTCTTACCTGTAAGGCCAAAATCTTCACAATTACATATTCCCTCTTTCATAGATAAGTAAGCAAGAGCGTCGCCTCCACTCACGTGTCGAAAACAGTGCCAAAGATTTCTTATAGGATTAACAAAGAAATTCATTCCTGTTGTTGAACCGTGAATTGGATGCTCTCCGTATACTTCGATACCATGTTTCTTAAATTTCGTTGTGTCTATTAAAGACATTATATTCAACTGTTCAGATATATTAGTTGTTCGATATTGTTCCCATTTTGGAGACTGAACTTTAAAAATACGTGAACTATAATTGTCCTTTATATATTTAACGATTGTTGTTTCAAGTTTTGATACAGGAATATCGCTAACAATTTTATATTCTTTCTTTGTTAATGGATGTATAGAACTAGGACCAACACATTGTGCTCCGGGTCCTTGTATTTCACCAACATGAATGTCTCCTTTATCTAATATAATTTTTTCAGGAGTGTCAACTATAAAATAATAATGTTTTTTACCAGAACCCGTCTCGACAGTAAAAGTTGAAGGAAGAAGAGCTTCTATCTCTGTAACTAAATCCATTGCATCTAAATCTAAAATAACTAATCCACCTGGTCCACCAAGAACACCGTAATTTCCAACTTCTTCGATATGTTTCAGAAGTTTTGGATCGTCAAACTTATAATTATTTTCAGTTGTCCAGTTTTTTTCGAAAGGTCTTTTGGTTTCTTTCTCTAACAAAACAAATCTAAAATTCTCATTTCTCAAATTTTCAGGAATTCTTATTTTTGTCATTGTTTCTTTAAAACCTCCGTAGCGCACTCGTTACAAAACCATGCTCCTTTAAACTTTTCACCATCTATCCAGTCCGTTATCGGCAAATATTTACCAAATTCACTCATAATAAATCTTGACGGCATTCCTGAAGTTCGTAATGAACCATGGAGAGGAAGTGTCTCTATTTGAATTGAAAATTCTTTTTCACAAACTACACACTTTCTATAACCGGGGTGTCTGACAAACCTATCAATTTTACTCATCTTCCACCTCCGTCGTCAATAACTTCTATCATTCCGATCATTCCACAATCCATAGTTATCACCTTCTCAAACTTATCCGTAAAATCAAACGTTGTCCCCTTCCACGTTTTTTTACTAGGAATAACTCCCGTATAATTATAATTATTATTTAAAATAATTCTAACGAGTTTACCTATGTGTTGTTCGACTTTTTCTATGTCCACGGTTCCTCCTAAATAGTTTTTTGAGTGTTTCTGCATAAATCTTGTAAAAAATAGTTAACACCAGAACAATAGACCACAACAAAAATATTACTATCGTCGAAGTAATAATTGTGAGAAAAATTATAATCCAAAAAACATAGCCAACATACGTAACATAGAAATTATAAATAATATGAAGTAATAAAATAATAGCTAATCCATTCAAAACAAACTCACTAAAACGTTCATTCGTTTTCTTAAATAATTGCTTGAGCTGTTGTCTTACATCCATCGTCTCCTCCTATTACTTCTTCTTCTTCTAACATTGAATATAAAAAATTATTAACTATATAAACATTTCTCAAGAAACTGTGATTGAAGTTATCAGATACTGTCATTTTATCTTCTCCGTATGTTTTTCGTTGTATTTCTTTTCGTTAGCAGACTCAGAAAGCACCAATATAACAACAATGAGAAAACTAAACAACGCAGTAAACATTATTTTCCATCGATATTCGTCCCACCATATTGCTAGAGGAATACCAAATATAAATAACCATACCAACACGTCAACACTATATCTTACAGAATTTGGGGATTTATATGCTTGTTCTTTCATCGTAAACTATACCTCCAATCGTTACACATTTCTAAGCACACATGTGTTCTAGTACCTCTTCCTCTGTTTCCGTAATTATGAAAAGAAACTGTTCCAAACCTAACATATGTTTCTTCGCAAAGAGTAACAATTCTTGAACCAAAACTATTTGCAACACGCAAATTAACAGCATCCGAAGTTAATCTAAGTACATCTATAACTAACTCAATACCTTTTGGACTTTCGACCTGTAAACGATGATATTGTTTTAAATCAACATATTGTCTTTTCATTGCTCAATCCTCCTCTCTCCCCAGAACATGTCGTTCTACTCTCTCTGCGAAATGCACAGCGTACATCCCGTTTGCTATTGGATAATAACATACAACATATTTGTTTTTGACAGCAATAAATTTAGTTCCTTTTTCTTTGAAACCGTTACCAATCAAGTAATCTCGGTCTACAACTTTTTCTAAACAACTTTCGTCCATTTTATATTACCTCCTTTTGTGTATTAGTAATTGGGCATTGAGCATGATAATAATGCCATAAACCGTTTTTCTGTTTAACACTATTGATATTTTTAGAATCAACATAACCACCACATTCTTCACAACCTGTTTCGTTATTCACTTCTTCCACTAAACACTTAATATGAGCATCTTCGATTTGTTTCTGCCAAGGGAATAGTTTAGAAAAACATATTGTACATTCTCTCATTTTTGTTTCCTCTTTTCGATATTACACGAATCACAATGCAATGCTTTGATAGCTTTCAAAATCTTAACGTCTTCCTCTTTTACAACAAAACTCTTTCCACAAATATCACAATATTCTTCACTCATCTTCTTCCTCCAAATTCTTCACTACCAGGAGCATCAAATTCTGGTTCAGTTTCTGCCTTGTTTTCTGCCCTTTTTTTCTGCCTTGTCAAATCCATCATTATGACGTTTTCCTTTATACCAACTAAACATATCTCTACGAAGTTTAGCCATTCTACCATCAGGATGTGTGAAAACAACTCCCTCGACAAATCCGTTCTTTCGTCCTTCTTCCCCTTGCGCCATACAAGCGTATAACGGAATTAAATCTTTTTCAAACCATTTCGAAATTGTTTCAAAATCTTTTGGATATTTTCCCCATGCTTTATATTTCAAATGTTTTTGTGCGAATGTTGAAAAAGGAATCCATTTATGTCCTTTTATTTCATAAGGATTGCCATTAACTTTTTCTCCAATTAATTCTCCAAAATGTTGTCCATCTGAAAGCAAGTCCATACTTCCTTTTTCATAGCTTTCTAACAATCCTTTTACTATGTGATTACTTTTACAGAAAAACGGAATACGTTGAGTTCGATTATATATATAAGTGATAACTCCGTTTTCTATAACTATCGAAACATTAGTTCCATGTAACTTCTCGATTGCCATAACCGTGTCGTCATTGAATACCCATTCGTATCCTTCTTTGATTTTATCAATAACTAAATAATCACCGTTATCAAATAACATTCTTTCGAATGGACATTCTATTTTAGGCATATCTTGTATTTTCATTTTGTTCCCCTATTTTTTCTAACATACTATATTTAAAAATTATAACTATATAAACGTTTCTCAAGAAACTATGATTGAATCTATCACACGACATCATGGTCTCCTGTTTTCCAAAACCTAGATTTCTTAACATAATGCATTTGTCGTTCCTCTGACCAACTACTCGTTCTTGACAAATTAGACAATCTATCAGCAAACTTAATCAACACAGCACCAAGCGTGCTTAATCTTGGAAAATAATAACCGGTAGAATCGGGTTGGCCTTCGTGAGTAACTTCATGAACTAAGTCAGCTACTCGTTGTCCAAACTTTTCTTTTAGCTCATCGTATTCTGTCTTGGTGTCTTCAAGCGTGTCGTGCAGTAAGCCAGCGATTAATATAGATGGATCCTTTGTAACTAATTTTAGTATTTCAACAACATGCATGCAATGAGTATCGAAATAATCTTCTCCTAAGTCGTCTTTCTGCCCTTCGTGTTTCTTCTTTCCAAAAATATATGCATCATGAAAGTTCATTGTTCAATCACCAATTTTTCTTGACTTCTACGATATCTTTCATGACGTTTATCTTTTTGATAAGTTTTCTTGTGATGAACACGGTCAGCCTCTTGTAGTTCCTCTCTATACGCCGAATCCTCCTGTATTCGCGTTCGTCGCTTCATCACATTTTGTTTGCTTCTTCTTTTTAACGCGTCCTGTAATTCAACAACGTTTAATATTTTACCACGATATGATTTAAAATTGGCAATTAATCCTATTTTCATTCTTCTGACTCTAACACAGGTCTGTTTACAATTAAAAATCTTTGCGATGGCGTAATCGCTTAATCCTCTGTGATAATATTCTAAAAAATCAGAATCGCTAAATTTTCTTTTATGAATCATAAAGTCGTCCCAATCTGTATAATGTTTCACGTGGTATCCTCCTTCTTGACATATTTAGGTGCTGCAACATATTCGACAGCTTTCTGAGTTTTCAATAACTCTTTGCCAAGTAGATAGTGAACCGTTACAATATGACCTTTCTTTAAAGCTCGGCGCTTGGAAGGTACATCCTCAAGCATTCTTAGTCGCATTTTCGACATGGGTTGTTTTCTCCTTCAATTTAATTAATTCTGTTTCAAGTCTTTTCAATCTGTCAACACTTTTCTCAGCGCCTTTAAGTGATATCTGAACATTAGTCAACACTACATTAAAATTAGGATTACGTGGAGCTTTAGGAACACTTTGAACAGTGTAAGTATTAATTTCCTGATGACAGCTCTCACCAACAGGAAGAAGAACATTGCGTTTAGGTTTTAAGAATTTTGGAATAGCGTGATGTAAAGTTTTTTTGTGCTTACCTTCGTCAAATAATTGTCCACATATATAACAACGATAAGCGTCAAGCTTAATAGTGTCTAATCTTGGTCCATTATCAGATAATTTGTGTGTTTCCATTGTTTGTCTTCTCCTCCTTCTCGTACGAGTCTAAAAGTGAATTAATGATCTCATCATAGCTTGCCCCTAGCCCGGTTGTGTCCATACGTAACGCTGTGTTTTTTCTAATAATCACTCTCTCGTTTTTTTCCTTCCATTGAGTTCGACGTTCACCACGTGTATCTATAATATGTAGAGGCAGTACAAGTATCGGAATATCTGAAGTAACAAGATGAGTAGGTAAACAACAGAACACAATGTCCACATTTTTGCGTGAATGCCACTTATTAAAAAATCTTTCACTTTTTACAACGATATCGGCTTCGAGCTCAACATCGTCGACTAATATTTTTAAATCAGGTTGATCTGTGTGTATACCACGAACTTGAATGATTTGAGTTATGCCAATTTTGGTTCTGTTTCGAATAATCCAATTTCTGAGTTCTGTTGCATAACGTATCGAAACAGGATCTAGAGTGAAATCGTACTCAGCTATCATCTTTTCGATTTTTTGAACAGCTTCTTGTTTATTCATATAATAGTATAATAACACTTGTTTATAAATGTATCTCATAATTATCTCAGCTGTATCGTTTTTGTTTATCCATGACAGTTATTGGCGATAGATAAGAGTAATAATCTATGACATAGTTTATACGTTTATCGTAGTTTATGTCCACATTTTAGAGCGTAGGATATGAGTTTTTTATAAAATTGTCCCTGTCTTACAGGACATTTTATTAAAAATATCCCAATTTTGTAAGATTATAACTCTAAGAATACGTTCTTATACAAACTCATGCTACTAAATTTAACTTCGTTTGTGTACTATATTATATATATATAATATAGGGCTTTACAGACGTCAGTTACGTTTATCTTTTGCATTAAAAAACTTTTAATGCACAAAGACAATATACCAATTTGAAGTATCACATAAACGAGGCTTACGTTTATCTTCTATATTTTACGCCATATACTATAATAGTACTATGGTCCGCTTTACTACTACAATAAACGATAAGACATGCTTTCTCTTTGTAGGACAGTGCACAACGTAATATAGCAAAGTTTATAAAGTAGCTAATATTAGTAACAGTATGAAAACATTTAAAACAATCGATATGCCAAGAATTTTCGTTTTCAAACTAATATATACAGGAGAGAAACCTTTATATACCAGGATATGTTATATTATTTAAGACAAAATGAAACACACAAAAAATACTACACTCAAAATGAAGAAAGGAAAGAACCTCGTATACGTTCTAACTCGAAGTGTTGATTACGAAGGAACAGACGTTCTTGGTATTTACAAAGATGCAGAAAAGGCATTTATTCAACAAGCCAAGCATATTGTTGAAGAAAGGAAAGACGTACATAATTGTGATAGTAGCGAAGTGGAAGAGTTTGATTATCTGGTTACTAGACCCATTGGTCGAAAATTTTGGACTAAGAAGATTGATGATGTTTCGTATGTTGTCACAGAACATGAGGTGTTACAATGAGAGGATATGATAAATATATGTCAAAGTATTTGAATTTTAAAGATTCACGAATAAAAAAAGTTGTCGATATGTTAGGTACTAGTACAGGACTTGGAGAAGGTTTGAATATTGCTAAAGGTCTTATTGAAAACTATTTTGAAGGATCATCGAAAGCTGAAGAAATCATCTTATTAATTAATACTATGCAAGAAAAGAAAAAACAGGAGGATACAAAACAATGACTGAACAATTTATTCCTAAAATAACATTCTCCGTAGTTTCACCTACTTCTGTTAGTATAATAAGAGATGGAAAAACAATTGGTCATGTTTGGGCAGCAGATGAAAAGGAAAGTCCTTATCCCCATGATCGAACTCCACATTGTCTAAATTCGATTCAAATATGTGGGTTTGATGCAATGTCTGAAGTTTGGGCTTGTGGAATATTTCTTTCTAAAAAAGATTGTGTCGTTTCATTTATTCCGATAGACGATATATGGTACCAAGGGAAAGCTGTTAAGTATTCTGAGTATGTTAAGAAGTTTTTTGAAACAAAGGAACACGAATTAAAGACCGGTGTTGAAACAATGAAAATTGTTGAAATAACAAAGAAAGATTCGCTAGATATTACAAAACTGTTATCTTTCAAGGATTGGGTAGCAACGGAGGGATTTGCAAAATGACGAAATGTGAAACATGTGATGGAACAGGTAAAGCAGAGTGCATGGATTGTCATGGTAACGGGCATATGGAATGTCCCGGTTGTTGCGAAGACTGTGGAGCTTGTTGTGAGGCAGAAGTTGATTGCGGAACATGTGATAGTTCAGGCGAAGTTGAATGCGAACAATGTAACGGAACAGGAGAAGTTGAAAAATGAACGAGAAAGAAAAAGAAATATATTGGAAAGGTTTTGAAGACGGAAAAAGAAGTTCGTTAAAACATAATATTGTTCTACTGAACGCTCAATTAAATCCTCTTGGTGTATTTCTAGGAGTTAAGAATAAGAAGGCTAAGAAACGGAGAACAAAAAAATGATAGTATATATTGGAAGAACAGAAACAGAATTAGTTTTGAAGTATCGAACGATACCTGATCCAACAGGTGAATTCGCTTATTTTCACACGGGTAGTATGGATGTAAATAATGCCGCAACCGAATTACGAAAAGAATTTAAAGAAACGCCATTACGTTTTGTTAGATTTTCAAAACTTGAATCGGATATACGAATGTTAGACGATAATCGTTTTTCAGATTTTCTAGGGGCATACGAAAGAGGTGAAAACAATGCTGAAGTTTAGAGTTTGGAATACAAAAGAGAAACAAATGCAAGAGCGAATTGGAAAAAAATTAAACGATTTGATTAGACAAAACGGTCAATATCATACAGATATAAATAATTTTATATTTATGCAATCGACAGAAACATATGATAAGAATAAAAAAGAGATATTCGATGGTGATATAGTCTTAATCAAAACATGGCTTAATTTGTTTAAACATAAAGGACTAGTTGAATTTGACAGGGCGGCTTTTCGTGTTTTGAATGAGCCTATTAATAATTGGGCTGATATCGAAATCGTTGGTAATAAATTTGAAAACTTAGACTTATACAAAGAGGTGAACCCAAATGAATCAGAAAAGAATGATTAAAACTGTTATTATGCCTGATGAATTAAAAGACGAAAGATTTAGTTTGACAATGAATGAAAACAGATACATTTGTTACGATTGTCATAGTATCTTATTTTATATAAAGAAACTTTTTGGGGTTGTTTACGAAGAACTAGAGTATGGGATTATGCATCATGTTGACAAAACACAGTATCGATTACGAGAATATGGTTTCAAAGTATATTGCGCTGAGTGCGGGCATTTTCAAGAAATAGAATTTATTGATACTAAAGATAGTTTGGTCTGTGATTTTGACGACTTGGATGGAGCAGAAAGAGGAGAGATTGAATATTGCTTAGGTCAATATAACCAAAGAAAAACTTACACACCTTTATTCAAAACAAGTTCAACTACGTTGCTTAGAGAAAAAATAAAAGAATTCGAAAGCACAAAAAAGATAATTACGTTTGTGGCAACGAAAAAGAAAAATAGTTCTAAAACAAAAAGGAGGGGAAAAAATGGACGCAACTGAAAGAAGAGTCTTATGCTGTGAAGCTTTAGCTTTTATGCATGAACATAACTTGGAAGCTGCATTAGTTGACGGAGATATGGACGCTAGAGACAAATTAAACGATGTCGCCAAATCTTTTGCAAAGATCGCTAAGCAAGTCGCTAAGAAGAATGTTAAAATGAAATTCGAAGTTCCAAAGATGTTTACAAAGAAAGAGTTTAAAGCATTAGTTCGAGACAAGAAGAAAGACGTCAAGGAGGCAGAAGACGAAGCTGAAGAATCTGAAGAATCAGAAGATTAATTCAGACTTTTGCTTGAAAGTCTGAATTAACTTTTTTTTATTTTAGATTAATCATAATTAGAAATATTCATATTCACATGATAACAGAAAGAAACATAATAAGGATTGGTAAGAGCTCATTAGCCATAGTTTTGCCTAGAGAGTTTATTGACGAATATAAGATTAAAAAAAGCGATGTTGTCCAACTTAACATAATCTTTGTTGATAAATTAGATTCAGGTCCAAAACATTATAAGTGTATGATTTGTCTTCACCAGTTCGACATGGAGGACGATGTTCCGTATTGCCCAGTTTGTGGAGAAGAGAAAATTCAAATAATGTCAGACGAGGTGGAAGAATGAAAGAAAACTTGCAAAATAGAATACTCAAAGAAATGATTTCTAATGAGGATAAAGAAGAAATTATTGTAAGATTACAAAATGAAAATAGATTATTACGATTAAAATTTGATAGAATCGGAGAAATATTAAAATGACAAACATAAACTTATACGGCGACGGAGGAAAAAAATGACGATTATTAATGTTGAAAATAAATTTGAAAGAGAAAGAAACGAGAACGAGAAAATTAAGTATTTTTTCGAATTCTTAAATTTACCTAAGGATTATGTTTTAAACGATAACAATATCAAGAAAAAAGGATTACTATTTGGTGGAAATTATTGCGAGATTCGTTACGATGGTGATATTGTCACACTAACATTTAGTAGTGAAAAAGATTTCAGAGAGCTTAAACCTTTCTTAGATAAAACGGATACTCAAATAAAAGTGGAGGTTGGTAATGACAGATATTACTGATAGAGAATTTCCAATTGTTGAACAGAAATGTAGTTTTAAGCTTATTAAAAACGCAAAACTCCAATATCATTGGGAAATTAAGATTATTGATGATGACGTTGAAGTCTTAAAAACGAAAATCAAACAATTAGACGATTGGGCTCGAACAAATTACGGAGGTGCACAATGACGTCGCTATGCTATTGTCCAAGTCCTGCAGAAGAAGAATGTGATATGGAAAACAACATTCATAAAGGTTGTGGAGGTACGCTTCCTGAAAAAGTTAAATTTGGAAAGAAGAAGAGAGAAAAGAAGTCTCGGAGGAAAAAGGATGAATAAAAAATTAATACAATTAGAATTAACGTTTGTGGAAGCTCAGCTCATAAAAGCGATTTTAGAAAAACATCACTGGAATACAAAATATGTAGTTGACACAAAGAATCCTATTAATAAAGACGATCTTGACGCACGCATGAACGCGATGCAAAACGTTATCACTCAAATAAAAGAAGGAGAAAACAAAAATGACAAGTAATAAGTGTATATGTTGTAGCAGTGTTTTTAATAGTTTATATCGAGTTGATGGCGAATTTTGGGGAGTTGAGCACGCTTATGTTTGTTTTAAATGTTTAGAAACGATAGAGATACAAGCTACTGGTAGAATAGAATTCTGGCAAATTAAACAAGAAGACATTGATGCTCTGAATCAACTTAGAACAAAACTAGGTTTTGAATTAGATATCATTAAACCTGGACAAATATTCGAGGTGTTAGTAAAATGAAATTTCATGTACACCAATTTTTGGAGTTTGAGAATAGTGTTGCTAAAATAAATAAGATTACTGGTAACAATGTTACATTACGAAAAATGACACAAGGCAAAACTTGGGACTACCAGCAAGCTGTAACTCTAACTCATCTTCAGAAATTGCATAAAGTCGGAAAATTGCATTGCATTGATCATGTTACTATTTTAAGACTTCTATCAGCTGAGAAAATAACAGAAGGAGGTGTGATGTCATGAGGTGTCAATCTTGTGGGAAGCAATGCAATGGCGATTATTGTTCTATGCATGATCCAAAACAAAGTAAGTTCACCACACTTACAACTTCTTTAACGGATATAGAAAAAGAAGTCTTAGCTAATACGTCCATACAGAAGATTAATTTAAACTCGAAAGTTGTTTTTGGTTATGGAACAGGCGTAAACAAGATTGTAATATTAGGAGAGGCTCCCTCAATGAAAGGTGGCGCAATAACAGGTGAACCTTTCACATCCCCGTATTCTGGTCGACTAATGACACAGATACTAAAAGAGGCAGATATTAGAAAAGAAGATTGTTTTGTTTCAAACGTATGTTTTGTTGGACTTACTGAGAATCGTACACCAACATATCAAGAAATGTCGTTATGTTGGAGTTATCTTGCTAGAGCAATGGATATTCTTCAACCAAATCTGATAATAGTATTAGGCACTACGGCAAAACAATTCTTTGAAAGCAAATATATTGTATCAAATTTACGAAAAACAAATGTTGTTTATTTAGTTCATCCGTCGTATGTTTTACGAAAAGGGGAAGAGGCAATTACAAATTATAAACAACGATTTTTGGAGGTGCTAAATGCAAAACGTATTTGATTCAACAGGAGAAATAATCGGATTTAAAAATAATAGAATTTTCAATACTAAAATGGATAAAATCTTTTATGCTTACAATGCTATTTCGTTAGACGATAATGTTGTTGATCAGATTCATGACACAGACGAAGTTCGTATTTTACACAAAGGTAAAATATTAGTTTGTCAAACGGATGAATTTCGTTTTAGATTCTTTCGACCAGATCAATCTTTTTTGGAAAGAAATCCACATATCTCTGCTGCTCAAAGATTAGTTCCCGTTGAGATATTTAAAGAACTGCAGAAGGAGGTGTTAAATGAAAATCTTAAACAAAGAAATTGACATAGGTGACATTGTAATGATAGAGGAGAAGTATCATAAAAATTATCACTATCTTAAACATAATAGAATACATGTTGGAATGATTGAATTCATGGATTCTAGTAAGAACCTTTCTCTGTCTCGAAAAAGACTCATTGATCCAAAGGATGTACAGATTAACAAGTTTAGAGACTTTTTTAAAATCTTTTATCAAATCGGAATTGCAAATTATGGTATTTTCGGTAATGCTTTGCTCAATGAAAAACAAATGAGCTCTATAACAATCTTATCGAAAGGAGGTGTTGAATGTTTGAAAAGAAATTAGTTGTTTTTGCATATCAATGTGATGCATGTTTGACAATTCTAGAATGCCCATGTTTTGTTGATGGTAAATGTCCGGAATGTAGCTGCACTTCAAAAACATCATTGTATACACTGTATACAAAGTATACAAAAAACAAAATACTTTATATAAACGAAATAGATTGTGTAAAATGTGATAGGTTTGTTAGTTCTATTGACGAAAACGGTTTTTGTACACAATGTGCATCTGAAGAGAAAGAATGGCCAATGCTAGAAGCTGACGACAGAGTATTCTACTTTGACGAAACAAATCCAAATAAAAACTGTGGAGACTATTTAGTGGAGGTGCAGAAATGAATGCAAGATTTATAACGTTTATGTTTTGGTTGCCTGCTTTAGTTATAGCTATGATAGTTATTGGATATGGTGTTTACAGAGATGGCATATATGCAGTGTTTTTCTATTTATTCATGGGCATTATACTTATTTTAATGTATCTATGGTGCAATTATTGGCTAAATAAAAGACACGAGGTGAAAAAATGAACAGAACAGAAAAAATAATAGACGACATTGTTTGTACTCAGAAAGAATATGTCGAAGTGTTGAAAAAAACTTGGATGAACAAGAAATTTTTAAGTCAGTTTTCAATGAACGAACTCAAAGAAATATTGCAAGATGAAGAATTAGATTTACACATGCTTAAACAAGGGTTGGAGGCAATGGAAGATGACTAATTATTGGAAAGGTGTCATGGTTTCTGTAATTATTGGATTGTTTGTAGTAGTAGCTATGTATTTTTACGGCAAGAATCAAGTTGATAATGACATACAAGAAAGAGATGCAAAAGAATTTATTTGTGATGGAATGCAAAAGCAGAATTATAGATATTATCCACAAATGGATATTGATAGAAGAGAATTAGCAACATTCTTGAATGTTTCGGAAACTCTTACATATTTTATGGATGGCGAATATCTTTATGGTTCATTAGACAATAATCGTATTACATGTCGTGTTAATTATAGAGCATGTTGGTTGTATGACACAACCGAAGGAAAACCAAAAACAGTGTGTTCTATATTTCAGAGTGTTATCGAAAACATTGATGTCCAAGATTGGAACGAGTGGGCTGGAGGCGAACAATGAATAAACTTAAACCTAATGAAAGAAATCTTGTTAGAATAAAGAAAGTTGTAGAGGCAGAACTCTTAATTCAACAAGCCGAGCATAATAAAAATAATAAATGGTGGAATTATCATAAATTTGATTATGATGTTTTTTTAGCTGGTTTTATGTCAGGGATAGCTTATTTTAAAAGAATTTCGCAAGGACATAATCTTGAAGATGAGGAGTCTATAAAAGTAGTCGGAGGTGAACAATGAATCGAACTATTGTCACAGAGGAACGAGCTTTTATTGCTCCAGATGTTATTATGAGGATATTAAACGGAGCAAACATGGAGGAATTGATTAGACAAACACATGTTAGGTTAGTTACTAGTGATTTTGCTCTTTATGAAGCAATAACAAGTATGGAAAAAAACGAGATTAATAACTCTATTTTATCGGACTTTCTTTTGAAGGTTACGATTGTGCCTAGTCCTAAAATGCATATTAATATGACTCGTGTAACAAGTCTTCGGGAAAGAGCTGGAATGGAGAAGAAAGTAAAGAGGTGGAAGAAATGAGAAACCTTTATATACCAGAAGTTGTTCTAAGTTGTATCAGAAAAGGAGAAGAAGAAGAATGATAACTAAAAAACCTCAAAATAATAATATTCATTATGAAATAGATATTGATGACGATAAAAGATATTTATGTAATCAAGCGTGTTCTACATTTGAAGTTAAGAGAACTACTGATAAAAGTAAAGTTACCTGTCAAAACTGTTTGAGAACGTTAAGGAGGCAAGAATGAAAAACGAAGCAGAGCAAGACATAAAAGTTTCAGATATGTTAATGGAACACATAGATACATTTTTTCCTAAGGGAGATAAGAAAAGAGGAGAAGTATTAGTAATTAACGCGATGGCAATGATTGAAGGTTTTGCTCAAGGAAAGAAATTTGGTAAGAAGATAAAGAAACGAGGTAAAAAATGAGTAAAGAAAAATTAGAAGCAATTATTGATGCATTAACAGATAGTTTAGATGTTATTGTACATAATCCAATTGAAACTGAATATGTTTTAGTTCTCAGAAAGAAATATGAAGAACATTACAAAGAAACTGTTGGCAGATATTACCGCTTTGAACAAAAGGAGAGTAAGAATGGAAGAATATAAAATAAAATTAGGAGACAAAGTAAGAGACAAAATTTCAGGATATACAGGTATTGCAGTTGCAAGAAGTAAATTTATTAATGGTTGTGTGCAATATTCGATTGCTGGGAAAGTAAAGAAAGGTGAGAGACTACCTATTGAAGGAGAGCCCGCTATAGACGAAACTAATTTAGAAATTATTAAAAAAAACGTAGTTATTTCTTGTGAATATAGGAAAGAAGAACATAAGGAAACAAAATCTAACGGAGGTCCTACTCGGTTTATGAAGAGTATGAGAGGTTATTAAAATGGATACACGTGAAGAAGATTTTTTAAAGGCAAGATTTTATCGAGAGTTTTACGATGCAAATAGAGACTTGTATAAAAAGAATCATCCAGAATATTATATTCAACAAACAATTTATGTAACTAAAAAAATGTCTGAAGTGCGGACTACTGAAATACGAGAGGAGAAGAAAAGATGAGCGACGGAATAACATTACATTGTCCAAGATGTGGAAAATATTCTGCTCTAAAAAAAGAATACGATGAGTTAAAAGTTAAAATTGGGAATCCTGAATACGAATCTCATATTCCTGTTTATACTTGTCAAGAAGAAGATTGTAAAGCTGTTTGTGCTATTGAATTTGTTTATAAAGATAAAGGAGAAACAAAATGAATTATAATGAATTGGAAGGAAAGAAAGCTGAAATGAATTTGAAGTTAGTTACTTTGATTAAAGCGGGAGATATTCTACTAATACCCTCGTTATTAATTAAAGCAATGGATATAGCGTTCGAAGTAGGGAGGAAGAAATGAGTACAGGTGTAGTTTATTCTGGTATTAGTATGGGGACAGCATTAGCTATGATTTTATCTTATACAAAGTGGCATTCAATATTATGGGCAATCTTTCATGGATTCTTAAGCTGGATTTATGTAATTTATTATGCGTTTATGTATGTGAGGGTACAATGACAAAAAATATAATTTTTGATATCGAGACAATGGGCTTGGAACCAATGAACGATAGAATTTTATGTGCCGGTGTTTTTATAATACAATATCGAAAAAATTGTCAAATCGAAGAAACAAAAATGCTTTATTCAGAAAATGAGAAAGATGTATTGTCTTCATTTTGGAATGTAGTTGAAAACGGAGATGCTCTTGTTACTTTTAATGGTGATCGATTTGATATTCCATTCTTGTTAAAGAGATCGATAATTCATAATATTAAAACGAAGAAATTTGTTTCAATCGATTTACGAAAAATAGCGAACGGTGACGGTTTACAAGAAGACAAATATGATAAGTATAAAAAAGGTTCATTAGCAGATTGGGCTAATATTCTAGGCTTTCAAGTATCTACAATGGGTGGAGAGATGATGCCGATATTATATCAAAATAAAGAATGGAATGAAATAACAAAACATTGTCAAGAAGATATTGACATAACTGTTGCTTTATATAAAAGATTAAAAGAGGTGGGGTTAATATGATAAAAAAGAAAATTGCTTTTGTTGGAAAAAAGCCAGGCCTGAGAAAAACAGAATATGTTACGAAGAGGATGAATCCTGATGTTTTTCAAGATTCTAGTCCTGTATTAGATTGGGAAGGAACTGCTAATATATACGAGCAGAAGTATCGTTGGGAAGTAGAGAGACGGTGGCTGTTTCTTTTAATAGGAGCTATGACAGTTAGTATTCTTAATGTATTGTTTATTGGAGCATTATTAATTGGAGGAATGAGATAAAATGTTAAATTTTAAAGAACTTAAGAGAATGTATAACTTAGAAATAATTGGCAATATGGGTGTGGGCGTAATCCTAATGTTTGTTGCAATATTATTCGATGTTGGACCAACGATATTATTTATTACAGGGATACTAATGGTTATAGGTGGATTTTCTTCTTTTCGTTATTTGAAAGGGAAAAACGAAAAGAAAAATAAACTTTGGAAAGATTCGAAAAAACCATTTTGGATTTTATTTGGGATTTTAGCTTTCATGATTTTCATGGACGGGATGGTAACAACACCAATCGCATTAGTTTGTGTTGATGACGCGTATGAAGCAAATCTTTGGCATCAACAATGGAGTAACACAATGGGAGTTAAATATTTCTATTTATCAGGACCGATAATTGTGTTTTTCTTTCTTTTTGCGTTATACGGAGTTGACGCTATTTCATATAAAGTTAGTAAGAAGTTTTTTCCAAGATATATTCGTTTTTATCATTGGACAGCATATTTATTAACGGCTGTCCTAATTATAGGATTTGGATCCACAGTTATAAACAATTTCGAGGTGATACTACATGGCATCTAAAAAAGTAGAAATCTATTTATTGATAGGAGTATTGATTTTTGAACTCTTTAACGTAGTTATGTATGCGTCGTTTGAACAAACTCTTTCAATCGTAGGAGTTCTTATAATTTTGATTATTGGATATATACTTAATTATAAAATAAAAGAAATTGTTAAAAACACGGAGGCAAAAGAAAATGTCAACATATCTAAGTAAATGTTGTAGAGCTCGTGTTACAAGTACTGATAACAGCTATTGTTGTTCAAGATGTAATAAAAAATGTACAGAAGTTATTATTTCGAGGAAAAGACAAAGGAGAGTAAAATGAGTACAGAATTATATTGTCGAGATTGTTATCGAGAAGTTGTTTTGGGTAAGCATCTAAGTACATATAAATGTTATACATGCAATGAATTATTTGATGTCAAAGTGGTTTTAACTAAATCGCAGTTAGAACTTATACTCGCAAAAACGAGAAACACTAAAAATGAAAGGAGGTGTTACGATAATGATACAAACTCCACAAGATAGAACCTTCACAGTCAAGGCTCCAAGAGTTATAAAACCAGTTCCAAATGGTGCATATCAGGGAGTAATTGTCGATGTGCAGTATAGAGACAGTCAGTATAAAGGCGAAGTAATCACTTATGCTGATCTAACTATACAAATAGATGGATTTCCAGCAGATCATACGGTCCCTGCTAGTTTTCCCGCAAAAGAAATTACGCCAACAAACTCATTTGGTAAGTTCATTATGAATTGGCAACCAATAATAGTTGATCAAAACATGAGTCCACGATCAGTGCTTATGAATAAGCGTGTTGCTTTCATGGTTAAGAACGAACCTGGCGCTAAAGATCCAACCCAGATGTATCCGGGTGTGATTAGAGAATCTCTTATGCCTGCGGTTGTACAGGGAGCTAATGTTCCACCGAAACAATAGTTAGCCTTTATTAATTTTATTTTTTTTATTTTTAATTTATTTCGGAAACAAAAAAAAATATAAGGAGGAAAAAGAAAATGAAAGAAGAACAAATCAGAGCAAAACTCGAAGCTCTTGTATCGAAGAGAGACGATTTGAATAGTCAGATTTCTGACTTGAAAGATCAGTTACCTCGATCAGGTAAAGCTTATGGAGATCCGTTATGCATTATGGAGGAGGACTAATAATGAAAGTGAAATATCAATCGTTAAATCCGAGCGATGCTAGGATTCATATCGATTTTCATAATCGTAAAAATCCTGTATCGTTTGATTATGTAAATAAGAAGTCAGCCTTTTCAATTAGTTATACTACTTTTCTGGGGATATGGCTTCCAATAGCTATTATTTTGATAGCTGTGGCGGTGATGGGTGTAGTTATTGCTGTAATTGTTCAACCTGTTGGTATAGAAACAGAAACAACAGAATTATCTACTTCTGATATCGATAATATTTTTCTAGGATTGGGTTTGATCATAGGGGGAGTGGTTTTCTCTATATTAGGAATGCCTCTCATTCCAGCTTACATATTCTCAAAGAACGAGACATTGCTGAAGTACATGCCGAAAATAAACGCTTGGTCTTTTTGGGCTCTGAGTCGTTTCACATGCGATTATATTAAAGTTAGGAAACTTGATTCTAAAGTTTTTGAAGTTCCTGTGTTTCAGAATGTTTATGTAGAATATAAGTTGACTGGTGAATTTAAGAAATATGTTCATGAATTGAAAATAGAAGAACATAATTTTTGGACTAGACAATATTCATTAATTACACACAGAGTAAAAAAACAGAGTAAGCAAACCGAGTATTGGAAGATGTTATTTATGTTTGACAAGATTCCTAAGACGGGATATTTGGAGGTGAAGTTTTCGTAAAATGAAAAACATGTATGATACTTCGATTAAACTAACGAACGAAGAAAACCAAGTAATTATCGGGACATTGTTGGGCGATGCGCATCTTTCTAAACGTTTCTTTCAATTTACACAAAAGAACAAAGCATATTGTTTGTTTGTTTACACAATGCTTACCCGTTTATTTACAACAACTCCTAAAAATGTGCTTACAAATTACGGAACAGAAGTTTTGAGAATTCGTTCATATCACCCGTTATTTAAAAGATTACGAGACGTATGGTATCCGAATGGAAAGAAAATAATACCTACGTATGTTTATAAACAATTGGATAAACAAGCAATTGCTCATTTGATTATGGACGATGGGTGCTTACGGAAAGGAAGTAACACAGTTGTGGTTGCAACATGTAGTTTTACTCTTCGAGAAAACATTATGCTTAGTAATGCGATAAACAAGATATTAGGAACAGAATGTCGAGTTGATCAATCTAATGGGTATAATCGTTTGCGTTTTTTAAGAGGAGACACGAGAATTTTATTAGACGCATTATCGATTTATTTTTCGAAAAGTATGATGTATAAATTACGAAAAGAATTCATAATTACAGCTGAAAGGAGGTGTACAGAAAAATGAACAGACGCGTCGTTTTATCAGTTTTGATGGCAGTGATGTTTGTGTCGGTAGCTACAGCATATAGTTTTCCAATGTTGAGTTCGTACTCTCTTCGGGCAACAGGAGGTGACTTGTTGAATATCGCACATTTCAATAATTTCAATGTTGAAAAGGTTAGTGTAAGTACAAATGGAAGAGTTGGCAATTGGTCCAACTATGATTTCGTTGGTAGTGGAGGATTTGATGTCCTTGGAGTTACTCCTAGTGGAAACAGGGTTTCCGTTAAGATGAACGGAGACTTGTTGTACTATACAGATAGCGCAACACAACAGATCGCTGGATATGATGGCTATGCCACATTTAAATCCGGATCTTTGACACCTACAAGATATTATTGTCAAATCGAGACTACGTGGGACAAGACTTCTAATTTAATGGATGTTGATGCATTTTGCAATTATTTCGGAGGATTTAGAGTCCAAGATATGTCCGTGGTTTCACTGAGCTAAAACTCAGAATTTTTTTATTTTTTTTTCTTTCTTTTTATTTTAAAATAATAATAATATTTATAAAGAAGCTAAATGTAGATTATTATAACATGATAAGCAAAAAACTAAAAATTGCAGGAGTTTCGATAACACTTTCGTGGTTAGCGTTGTTATCGTTAGGAATTTGGGTAAAAGCATTAGGTATTATGTTTAACGACTTCTTTGGTGCACATGTTACAGCAATACTCGTTGTGTCATCAATTATGGTTTTATTCTTTGTCATTGTCGGTATTGTCTCTTTGAAATCAATGTTTTCTGGAGTAAAAAACAATGTCGTCTAAACAAACATACGTTCTTGATGGAGTTGTTAGAGTGGGTAAGACAAACGTTAATATAGATAATTTTACAACGGAGGCATATTCTGACAAACAGGCTAGGTTAAAACTGGCTTTTGCTTTAAGAACACGCTTAGGTAATCGAGATACGATTACTGATTTATATAGTGCAATAACTAGATCAAGACTTAGCATATCACGAAGGTAAATTTTATATACTACGTTTTCTTATATATTTTATGAAAAAAACATGTATAATACTATTGTTTATGCTCTTATGGGTGAATCACGTTTATGCTGCTGACACGGCTATTAACTTAGCTTCTATCGAGATTATTGCTAACGACACTTGGAATTTTAATGAACAATACACTATTACTGTTCTTACAAAAAACTTAGAAGGGAATGCTACGGATGTGGAAGAGATGCAAATTACTTTAATTGAAAATGTAAATCATACAGAGTCTAGAAAAATAATAAGAAAGAGCATTGGAAGATATACAAAAAACTTTTATATTAATCAAACTCAAAATTTAACAGAGGTTCATTTCAATATTACTGCAAAAGAACGTGGTAAAAATGTGAACGAGATGTATACTGTTACGTTTGAACAGAGAAACGATTTAAGTCGATATTATGACACAACTAAAAAATATATGAAAAATACTTACGAAATGATAAAAGAAAATTTGTTTGAATATTGGCTTCCTTTGTTAATTATAATATTTGCGGCAATGACTCTTATTGTGTTTTTTGATTTATTCTTTCGGAGGAAAAAGAAATAATGAAAAAAACAATAATTGTTTCGATAATTAGTGGTGTAGTGTTACTGTTGTACATAATAGGCATAAACTTTGTAGCTGTTGTATTAGCAAACGATTTTTCTAGTAACACGATATTTGATAACACGTCTGAATCTGAAGGTTTTGGACAAGTTCAACTCGGAGTTAGTGATAAAGTAGATGTGACTGTTACTAGGCATCGTTTTTATGGAAAAGTGGTCGAAAATTATTATGCTAGTGGGAGCATTGGATATTTGTATATTTTTAACTGGATAAAAATGCCAATGATTATAAACGGAACAGACATGATATATATACACTTGAGTTTTTTAGCTCTACTATTTGTTGTTTGGGCAATTATTGTCTTTTTGGATGTGACAGGAGATAAAAAGACTAATAGCAACACTGTTCCACTTGAAAGGGGGTTATCTACAAATGAACAACACAACATATCAAGCTCTTAGATGGGGTGGAGCGTTTGGTGGATCTTTTGTCTTCTATTTATTGACAGGTGATGGGAGCGAAGCACTAATCGTTTTATTATTGTTAATTTTCGGCATTAAGCGAAAATAAGGGCAATATATTTAAACCAGTAATTTGTATGTTTAATATGAAAAATTATAGAAATTACACTATCTTCGGAGGAATCGCTTTAGTTTTTCTTTTGGTAATGGTCATTGGGGCTATTCAGTATAGTCAGCCAAATATTGAGCCTGAGGCTACAATTGCTTATGGTTCTAACGTTTGTGTTACACATTCACGTGGTGACAAAATTTTAATGAATGAATGTGATTCTAATCTTTTATATAATAACGGAAAAGATATTATTAAAGCTATTTTAGGAACTGGTGCTAATATGGGTGCAATTGCAAATATTTCTTTGTGTAATGCATCAGCTTCTTGTGGAACACCTGTTGCAGCTGGTTCTGAAGGATTTACAGCTTATACGAATTGTGGTCTTCCATCTAAAATTGGAACATATGGTTCTTTGAATACTGGAAATTGGTCAATGTATAACACATTTACAAGTACTTGTGATAATGTTAACTCGACAAGTACACGATTAACTAATGTAACAGGTGGTATCTTTGCTGGAAACACATTCACATTGGTTACTCTTCAAACTAACGACCAGCTTACAATAAACTGGACGATATGGGTAGAGTAAAATGAATGACAACAAACTCTTTCGCAGGCAGGGAATATATTTTTTTTATAGTTCTAGTTAGTGCAATAGTTTTTATTATAAGTATACAATTTAATATTGGTGAAACGGTTGTTTATACTGTAGGTCTTGAAGAAAAACAAATGGTCGAGAAAACTTCTACTTCTGATAAACAATGTATAGGTAGTTCTTGTACATTAGTAATTTATTCTGGTGTTGTCAATGTTTTAGAAGATAATATTTGGAAAAATTATAAAGATGCTCGGTCGTTAAAGAATAAGAACGGTTTTGAAGTTCTTTTTCTTGAAATAGATCCAAATTTAAATTTAACGGTTATAGACTATAATGCTACTTCTGTTACAATTCAAATGTCGACGAGTGCAAGTTTGGTAAACCAATTAATTCCTTTTAAAATATGGAAACCAAAGAATGAGGCCAATGCGACAAACGATATAAAAGAATATAAAACAAAATATAACAAAAATAAAGAAGATACATATTCTTTTGCGTTAACAGAAACAAAGACAGTAACATATAATATTGAACTCGGAGATGTTTTAGAATTTGGATTTAATTCTACGACAATTGTTTTGCAGACTTCAACTGGTGAAAATTTAGCTGATTCTTATGTTAGGTTAGCACAAGCAACTACAAACTTTGGAACATCTGCTTCGATAAATATGTTGTTAGGTGCAACTGATATTGAGCATTCAATCTTTATGTTTAATTTGACAATGATTCCAGCTGGTGCTAGAATAGATGCTGCTAATTTAAGTCTTAACTTTCCAACAAATAATTTAGATGTTGGGACAGAAGGATATAATATTACGATTTATCGAGTTAATAGAACATATTCGTGGACAGAAACAGGAATTACTTGGAATACACGTCCAACCGAAAGCACGGGTATTGATTCAGTTAACCCTGGTGGCAAAGTTATTGTTACAGGTACGACCGCTACAGGGTGGTGGGAATGGAATGCAACTAAACCTGTTCAAGATGCTTTTAATGGAGGAGACAATAATGTAACTTTGTTTTTAAACGTAAGTGAGAAACTAGGAAGTCCGGACAATACAGATTTAATATCTGCTAGATCACGTGATTATGGTGCTGACGGGACTGTTCGTCCAAAATTAACAATTACATATACAGTGCTTCCTGTCATTACTATTGTTTTTCCACAAAACACAACATACGGCTTTCGTAATTCATACGATTTTAATGTAACTACAAATGTTCAAACACAGTCAACGCGTTATAACTTAAATAACGGTGCAAATATTTCAATGTCGTCACCTAATAATTTAACATGGAATGCTTCAAATATTTCTATTGCTGGAGGATCATATACTTTTAATGTTTTTGCGAATGATTCGGATAATAATCAAGCTAATGCGTCTGTTGTTTTTTCAATAAATTTATCACAAATCGAAACATGTGTTAATATTACTTCTTCTGGAACATACATTGTTACATCAGACATGAGGTGTCCAAAAGATGCAATTATTGTTTCAGTTAATAATGTAAACATTAGTGGTGCAAATAAGAATCTGGAGATAGGAACAGATGCTACATCCGGTTTAGTTGCGGGGGTGCACTCGACTAAAAATAATACTTATGCGTATAATTTACGAGTAAATGGGTCTAGTCTTTCTGCTCACTCAACGCTTGGAATTTGGACAGACGGTAATAAAACTTATAATTCAAGATTTGAAAATATCACTACTAGTAATCTATCTATTGGAATAGATATAGAAGGATTTAATCATCGAGCTAATAATATAACTATTCTCGGTACACGTAATGCTGGAAACGATATGGTGGCTTTTCAAGCTGAGAATATTACAATTTCAAATGTCACGATACGTTATTCTGCAGCGTTTAGTGCTTTGTCTGTGACAGAGACACGAGGAATCTATTTGTACAATATACAAGATCTCTCCGGCAATACTATTTTTCAATACATTAATCCTGGAGAAAACGCTTATGATACGTTTGTGTATGATTCAAATTCCACAGGAAGAAACTATATGGAATCTCCCTCTAATTCAACGTTTATTAATTTTACATATAAAGACGAAGCGGTTGGTGCGGGGGGAACTATTTTTCGATATTGGTATGCCGATGTGTCTGTTCTCAATTGCACAGGTTCACCTTTCCAGAATGCGAATGTTTCTATTCGTAATGTTTCTCAAACTTTGTTATTTAATGTGTTAACAGATGCTACCGGAAATATTACAAGACAAACATTATTACGATATACAAATACTTCAACAACTGTGTTTCGATCACCGTTTAACTTTACTGTTCGAGCTAGTGGAATGACAACGAACGAAACTTCTCAGCAGTTAACAACTAACTTACAATTAAGTGTAACGCTTTGTGCAGCACCTCCAACTGTTAGAAGCATTAATCAAAATATTAATGTCGAAGAAAACAAAACAGATTTGGGTGTTTTTGGAAGAAAAATAAATCAATTGTTAAACTTTGACGAAGTAATCAAAAAAATATATGGTACGTGGAGAGGTATCACTGATAGATTAATATTCGGAGGATATATTCCACCACAAGATGGATTAGTTGCTTGGTGGAGTTTAGACGAGAATGTTACACCATTACAGGATAAGAGTATAACAAATAATCCGATGTATAATCAAAGTGGAGCAAATTTTTCTTCTTCGGGAGTAATAGAAGGAGAATATCGTTGTGACGGGGTTAATGATTTTTTAAATGCTTCCACAAATTTATCGTACAATATGACAGGCCCGGACGCTTATACGCTTTTAGCTTGGGTAACACCTTTACAATCTATGGTTGCTTCAAATGTAACACAAGCTGAAAGTACAGAATTTGATGTGGGTTCAAACATTGCTAGTTATAGATTTGCTAATTCTTCTTCTGATGCAGCTGGAGTTATGTTGAGGGTACAATTTAATAATAGTGATTATGGAGCAAAAGCTTTAAACGTTCAAGGTCGTGTTAATCAAACATCTCCATCTCCTGCATGTAATTGGACAGCAATGGACGCAGTGCTAGGTACGACATTGTCAACAGGAAATTGTGGAACTTCAATAACTGATAGTGCGACATTTATCGAAAAGTTAAATCTGCAAGTTACTGGAAATCCAGTTAATGTTACAATTTATTTTAGGGATATTGATACAGATGTTTATTTAGATACAATAACGTGGTATCATGGTAGAGAAGGTATTGTTGAAATACAAAATGTTATGGGGCTTTGGATTTCAGGTAGACAACTTCGCCCCTTTACATATAATATTTCTGGAACAAATTTCAATGGTCCGATTACGCACACTTTTACAACAAACACTCAAACATTTGTCGGAGGAATGTTTAATGGAACAAATTTATTTGAAATATGGCAAGGTGACATATCCACGACTTCTACTGCTGTTGTCGGAGGTGAACAACGATTCTTAGCAAATCCTGTTAAATTGTGCAGAAGTGATAACTGGGCATCGTACGGATACATGAAAATAGACGAAGTATTACTTTATAATAGAACATTGTCTTCAACAGAATTGTCCACAATTTATAATGCTAGGATAAACGAAAGAGTTTTGGGAGTAATTCGAACAGCATTATTTAGTGAAAAAACAACACAACTGTTTAATCTTAGAAATATACTTTCGATTGCTCAGAAAGTATCTGCTAAAATTAATTTAGCAATTAATCTTGACGAAGTTGTTAAAAGAACATATTTCGGTTTTAAGATTTTTTCTGATATATTCAATATTGAAGAATTTATAACTCGGATATACAGAGCAATTAAATTTCCAAATTTATTATTGAACCTAGAAGAATTTCTTTCTAAATTAGGATTTTTTAAGGAAGATATTAATCAACCACTAGAATTTTGTGAGTATCAAACTCCACAAGATGGTTTAGTTGGATGGTGGAAGTTAGATCAAAATAATACAAATCAAACTGATTCTTCCATATATGGTAACACTGGTACTGTGAAATTAGCGGAGTTTACTGACTCTGGGAAAATAAAAGGAGCTTATTCTTTCAACGGAATAAATAATTCTTACATTAATGTCAGTTCTCCTCAAATCGATAAATTTGGGATAGCTGGTAGTAATTATACCATCGCGGTATGGCAATATAGATTATCGGATACCGATATTTCAGCTACTGAAAAATGGACAGGTGCACCATATCCATTTGTGATGAGAAGAAACACGTGTGCGGCGTATAATGGTTCAACTGGTGGAAATCCTAGTGCTGGTTATACGGCGGCTTTAAATCAGTGGAATTTGGTTGTTTGTGTTTATGATACAAATATTACATCGTATGTAAATGGAGTAAAAGGTAGTTCTAATAATAATACAGTTCGTATTTACAATATTAATAACACTGGACCTTTTCCGTTAGGAAATAGACAATTTGCTTCTAAGTTTTGGAATGGCTCATTAGACGAATTTAGGTTTTACAATCGTTCTCTTTCGATCACAGAAGTTCAACAACTATATGCTGCAACTTCGAACGATAGAGTTTGTACTGCAGACACCACAGCATCATACAAAAGAGAAAACGTATTAACTATTTTGTTCTTTTCAACAACTTCAAAATTTAAGACTTTCTATACAAGTATTCTACAGGCATTAAACATTGAAGAGGTTGTTCAAAGAACCGTTTTTCTTTTTAAGACTATACAAAATTTGTTTAATTTTGGAAATGTTGTAACACGAGTGTATGAAACAATAAGAAGTTCAGATTTGTTTTTAAACATAGAAGAGGTTCTTATTAAATTAGGATTTTTCACAGAAAATATTAATCAGCCAATCGAATTTTGTGAGTATCAAACTCCACAAGATGGTTTAGTTGGATGGTGGAAGTTAGATCAAAATAATACAAATCAAACTGATTCATCGATATATGGTAACACTGGAATAGTTACAAATGCAACTTTTATAAATTCTGGTAAAATAGGTGGAGCATATAATTTTAGCGGAGGAACTCAATTTATGAATGCTACGATTCCAACTATCGTGACTCCTTATTCTGTAGCTTTTTGGTATTATCCGAGTGTAACTCCTTCTTCAACAGCACAAATTATCGGTTTGCAGGGAGCCGGAACTTATCCTAAAATTGAAGTTCGTGCTACTGGAAGAATGTTATTCTATCTCGGAAACGAGAAATATAGATACACTGCAACAAATACTATTTTGGCTGGAAATTGGTATTATGTTGTTTTTGTAGCAAATCAAACAAACGTATCACAATTACATATTTATGTGAACGGGGTTTTAGTAGACGGAGTTGGTGGTGGAGACACTGGAACTTATGTTGAACCAACTACGTTTCTTAAAGTTGGAAATAATTCTAGAACAGACATTATTGACGAATTACGAATTTATAATAGAAGTCTTTCTCTTACAGAAATTCAACAACTATATCAGTCGACGTTGAACAACAGAGTTTGTACTGTAGACGGAACTACTTCGTTTACTAGAGGTAATACGTTAACAATTCTTTTCTTTTCGTCAGTGTCAAAATTAAATCAATTCTATACTAACATTTTACAAGTATTTAATTTTGAAGAATTTGTAACTCGAATATATGGAGCATTTAAATTTCCAAATTTATTATTGAACTTAGAAGAATTTCTTTCTAAATTAGGATTTTTCACAGAAGAAATTAATCAGCCTATAGAATTTTGTGAGTATCAGACTCCTCAAGACGGCTTAGTTGGATGGTGGAAGTTAGATCAAAATAATACGAATCAAATCGATAGTTCTGGAAATAATAGCAACGGTTCTATTGTGGGTACTCCTATTTTTACATCTTCTGGTAAAATAGGTGGAACATATGACACAAGAAAAACAGGAGGCGTTTTTATTTCTAATAAGTATAATTTAACAGCATGGTCCGTTGCTTATTGGATGTATCAAACCGAGAATATTACTTCTTGGACATCACAAGTTGATAAAGGATATCATGGAACAGGAGGTACTCCTGGTGTACATAGTAGTTGGGCCTTTTTGTCTCCACAAAACATAAATGGTTGTGGAGTCTTGTTTGAATTATACAGAAACGCATCATGGAATTCTCAGTTTAAGTATAATGCTGAATGTAATCAATGGCATCATATTGTTGGTACATTTAACGGAACTGTTGCTAGATTATATTTTGATAATGTTCTAGTAGACGGACCTGATACTATTATAGATGCTGCTGAATTTGGAGATAGAGGGTTGGGAATAGGAGTTAATGATTTAGGAACTGGAAATTATTTTAATGGCTCAATCGACGAAGTGCGAATCTATAATAGAAGCATCTCTGTTACAGAAGTTCAACAACTATATCAATCAACAATGAACGATAGAGTTTGTACTGTAGACGGAACTGCTTCGTTTACTAGAGGTAATACTTTAACAATTCTTTTCTTTTCATCTGTGTCGAAATTAAATCAATTTTATACTAATCTTTTACAAGTACTTAATTTCGATGAATTTATGACACGTATTACTTACTTGTTTAGAGGACAAGTATTACTTATCAATATAGAGGATTCTGTAAACAGATTAAGTCAATTCTTTTTCAATAATCCAATAATATTATTCATAAGAGATGTTGTTTCTAAAACATTATTTGGATCTAGGACAGTTAATCAGCCTATAGATGTCTGTGGTTTTGATTTTCCTACGGACGGTCTTGTTTCGTTTTATTCATTTGATAACGACGATTCTATTACAGCATATGATAATTGGAACGGAAATATTGGAACTTACTATAATGGGTCAATCACAAATATAACTGGATATATCGAAAGTGGAGCAACATTTGATGGTGTCAACGATTATATTGCTGTAAACGATTCAATTAGTTTAGATATGTATAACGAAACGTCGATTTCCGTATGGTTTAATACAGCGAAGACAATTAATCCAAGAGTTGTTCTTGTCGGAAAACATTATTTGGAATACGAGATTGTTGCTAATCCTAGTGGGTGCATTCATACTTATTCTGCGAACGGATTAGGAGGATACGATGAAGGAATTACAGTATGTATCGATGGGAACTTATCTTCTGGTGAAACAGATTGGTTAGTAAACAAATGGTACAATGTTGTATGGACTTTAAATAAATCATTAGAGAAAGTTTGGGTAAATGGGGTATATTTAGGAAATTATACAAAAGGACATAATGGTTCACAACCGGGAACACATAAATTTGAAATAGGGAGACGAGCTGATCCTAACGCGGGGCTATATTTCAATGGAACAATAGATGAAGTTCGAATTTATAATAGAACGATAACAGCAGAAGAAGCTGTACAAATTTATCAGTCCAACGAAAACGATAAAACTTGTACTATGGATACGACTGCTTCGTTTACTAGAAGTAACGTAGTAACATTAATTATGCAGTCGTCTGTAAATCGATTATCGAAAGTGATATTGTTCATAAATCAAAACTTGAATATGAATAATGTTGTCAATAGAATATATTTTGGAATTAGAACAATTGTACAAAATATTAATTTAGAAGATGTTGTAACGAGATTGTCTAGAATCTTTAGACTGTTCGCACAGATGATTGGTTTAAGTCCAATTAGTGATAGTGAAGCAGATATGATGCGATCACTTAACTTAACAATTGGTGTGGATGAAGGATTTGACACAACGTTAGTTGCTAGAAGAGGAATAGTTGACACATTTACGATTAATACTGTTATCACAAGAACAGTTGCAATGTTTAGAATTATTAGTCAAAGCGTAAACGTACTTACAGTTATCACTACCAACGTAACACAAACATTCCAACAAATATTTGTAAATATTGCTCAATCGCTTAACGTTAATACAATGATTGATAGAACTTCATACATCTTTAGATTCTTAACACAAGCGATTACTTTTGTATTAAATATATTTGTAAGTACGGGAACACTAACTCCCGCAACGATACCTAGTGGTGGAGGCGGAGCTATTACCGATACAACCAAATTACCACCTACTCCTGTTTCTGAAGGCGTACCAGCATTCTTTACAAAAAGTAATGCACTCCTTTTGGTGACATTGGTTTCAATTATTGTGCTAATGCTTGTCTGTATTTATTATATTTATGAAAGATATTATTGTGATACACCTAGAATGGCATATCGAATTGTTTTAGCAGTGATTGTTATAATCGACTTAATAATTATATTAGGAATTCTGTACTATGTTTATGGGACATAATGTAGCAAAGTTTAAATACTGGCATTGTCTATATATATTATGAAAAAAATGATAGTTTCTTTTGTTTGCGTATTCTTTTTAATGTCTACGGTTATTGCTTCAGCTGATATATCTACAAACGGAGAAGTTACAGAAATTTCTGAGAATTCATGTACAATTAAAGAAAAAGAGAAATTAGAAAGAATTGATTTTATTCATTATGCTAAGCCTGAAAAAACTGAGAAAATGTCTACTAACACAGACAAATGTTATAAACTTTTAGGAATTAAGTGGAAGAGTATGCCTGTAAATTATGTAATTAATCCTAGTCTTTTTAATGTATCAGAAGATTTTGTTGAATACGCTATTTCAACTTCTGCTGAAACGTGGGACGATTCTACACAAATAGAATTACTTAACGATACGTATTTAGTAAACAATTCGGCTATTCCTGGTATACAAGATTTTGTTAACGTGTTAGGTTTTGTAGATTATCCTAGTGATAATGTTATTGCTGTGACAAATATTTGGTATAATTCGCGAGAGAAAAAGATAGTCGAATTTGATATACGATTTAATACTGGATCAAGTTGGAGTTGGGGAAACGCTTCTGATTTGAATTCATCACTAATGGATATACAAAATATAGCAACTCATGAATTTGGGCATGGTATTGGTCTGGGAGATGTGTATCGTACAGCGTGTAGACCAGTAACAATGTTCGGATATTCTTTGGAAGGGGATATAGTCAAGAGAACGTTAGAACCAGCAGACATAAATGGCTTGCAAAAAATGTATGGTGTCTAGTTTTGTTTATCGGATATTAAATAGCTCAGAAAGAGAAATGTTTATATACTAGCTTATTTTAATAAATATATGAATATTAAATCAATCAGTACATTGGCAAAGAAAAAGAATATCGTTTATTATTCTTTGATTCCTGTATTTTTATTAACAGTCTTTGCTTTTGCTTTTTCTTCGATTTCTACTTCTCCTTCAATTACATCTGATTCTCAAGTTTTAGGTGGTATGAATTATAAAGGCAATGTATGTGTAACTCAATTTAGAGATGGTGAAATTATATCAACTAATTGTGATCATAATGTTGCAATGAATATCGGTTTAAATAAGACAAGAGATATTCTTGGTTTAGGAGCATCTAATCCTTTTAATGTTATTCATTTATGTAATGCTACAGCTGGTGCTGGATGTGGAACTCCTGCTATAACTGATACTGCTGTTCAAAATACTTATGTTGGTTGTGGTTTAACAGCTGCAGCTGGAACTTATGCTAATGCAACAGGAGCTGGTAATTGGAGTATATTTAAGACATTTACTTCTTCTTGTGATGCAAGATTAACAAATGTTACATATATTACAGACTCATCGAATGTTCCATTAGCTGGTGCATACTTTGGAAACTTAGTAACATTACAAACAAACGATCAGATAACAGTCAATTGGACATTGACGATATCATAAGGACAAACAATATGAATGATACAAAAAACTCAAACAAGATGTATTCTCTTTTTTTTCTTAATTAGTATTGTTTTATTTTCTGTACTCTTATCTAACTTAGTTTATGGGGATGCAATCATTTCTACGAACGGTCTAAGTATATCTCTTACTCCAAGTCTGCCTCTGGCAGTAGATTATCGAGTTATAAATCAATCAGGAAATGAAACATTTTATGATGTTAATATCTCAAGGAACGTATCAGATGGAAAAAACACTATTTGTATAATTCTTAATCAAACTAAAATACAAGATTATATAAAAGAAAATAATTTAACTAATTTTGTGTATAATGCTTCTAGCACACTTCCTATTTTAGTAAAAGATGAATTTGATAACATTATAAATCAAACAACCATCCCGTTAAAGATTGTTAGTGGAAAAGCTGGTTTTTGTTATAATGCAAAACCATTAACAGACTTCTTTATTAAATTAGGGTTTGAATCTGTTACTATAACTAGGGTTCCTACAGGAGGTAATGGAAAAGTTGTATCTGGAGCTACGAATGAAAATACTTATACTATATCTACGGCAACAGAATTAACAGCAGCATGTTATGCGGCAGTAAATACAAGTGGAGGAGCTACTTGTTTAGAAGAAGAAGGAAGCGCATCTTTAGACCCTTATTTTTGGTGGAACGTAACCATACCAAGTGGAGTAACTGTTGAGTCTATCTTTTTAACAAGTATTTCCGCACCTAGCTCTACAAATGATATATTAAATATTTCTATCTATAATTATAACACTGCAAAATGGGAATCTAAGAATTCAACTGCCAATCCTGGAGTAGGAGTCAATAGAACCTTAACATTTAATATTACTTCTCCAAATGGATACATAAATGGGAGCATATTAAGATTCTTTTCTGCAACTACTGGGTCAAGTGCTAACGACATGTACCAAGACTATATGGCTGTGAATATTACACTAACAGATACCGTAAATCCAGCTGTTGTAACATTGATTCCGTCAACAGCGGCCGATTATAAAAAAGGGACAGTAATTGAGATAGGTGCAAGTATAACTGATAATGTTCGAATTGAAACAGTGTTTGCAAATATCACTCTGCCAAATGGAACAGCAAACCGAGTAACGTTAAGCATAGTAAACAGTGGACCTAAATATAATAATTCTTATACAATTCCTCTTTTAACAGGCCAATATAATTTTACTATTTTTGCGAATGATACTTCTAATAATTTAAATTCTTCAGAAAGAAGTAATTTTGTTGTCGGTGCGTTACGAATAATAGATGTTTCTTCTTATTCATCAATATCAACAAATATAACTAGACAAAATAATTTTACTCATATAAATATAAGCACAAGTACTTCGCCAATCAATTTAACTAATGTCGTTTTGTATATGTCGTTTGATGTTAATAACACAAGCCCTGGTAATGTAACTTATGATTATTCTCCTAATGCTAACGATGGTACTTATAGGTTGGGAGCATATTGGAACAACTCGGGTATTATAGGAGGAGGCATGATTTTCGATGGGTGGGACGATGGATTAAATTTAGCAAACGAAGCTCAGTTTGATTATGAGAGAACTAGTAATTTTACTATTTCTGCATGGATTAAAAGGAGAGCTGGCAGAATGAGATTAGGTGGAATAGACGATGGTATTTTTACAAAGGGGATTAGTCCAACTGATAGTGATAGGGGATATAAGTTAGCACTTTATAATGTAGATGGTAAATTAAGTTTTTTTATGACTGGAACTCCTAATACAAACGAGGTCATAGTTACAGGGAGCACAGGTCTTAACGATAGTAAATGGCATCATGTTGTTGTGACTACAAACGGAAGTAGTACTGCTGCAGGTGTAAACTTATATGTTGATGGTGCTGTGCAAATAAAGACTGTTGTTAGTGATACTCTGACTACTTCAATATTAAATAACAGAGTGGCAGCAATTAGTTGGGATGAAAGTGAAGAGTCTTTTAATGGTACAATAGACGAAGTTATGTTTTTAAATATAACTCTTAATTCGACACAGGTTTTAAGTTTATTTAATAATCAATCGGCAAGATTCTTCTCGACCGGAACTCAGGAATTTCAAAATATAAATGTTTCAGTAGACGAAACAGAAAACACTATCAATGTAACAATCAATTCTACAATGTATAAAAATTCTGTGATAAACATTACGGTTGGTAATAGTTCATCTGCCACATATTCTTTTGGTTCCGAATATGCTTTTACAAATGGCCTCGCTTCTAATATTCCGATTACAACTCCTGGAAACATAAGTCTTAAGTTTATATTCTATGCAGGGAATTCTTCGAGTAACTTTTATTCTCCGACGCTAGAAAAAGATATTAGAATAACAGGTTATACTACAACTGTTGTTTCAGATACAACTTATCCGACATTTAATGCTTTTTACGATAACAACGCAACATTAGTAGGAAACGGCATTGCTTTGTTTAATACTACAGTGAGTAATACAAACGGGACTGTCTTTTTGCAGATAAATAATACAAATTATACAGCTTTGAATGTTACGGCGAATGTATATAATGTTTCTGTGAATTTGTCAAATGGAACTTATAATTATTACTGGGGGGCATGGGGAAACGGAACAAGCAAGAATTATAATGTTTCTGGGACGAGAAGTTACACAGTTAACGCGACAGTGTTTAATTTGTATTCTGTAAATGTATCACAGACTTCAAGTTTACAAGCTTCAACAGATAGAAAAGGCGATTCGCGGAGAACTATATCTCAATTATTTACACAGACGATGCTAACCAATAGACTTGGTGCAATGTTTCAGAAATTATCAAATACTTTTTCTTTGTCAAACATATTTGCGAAATTTAGAACGATTCCTCAAAGCATATCACAATTATTTTTCTTTGGACAATATCAGATTCCATTAGATGGATTGGTCGCTTGGTGGAAACTGGATACAGATAATGCAAATCAAATAGATAGTTCTGGTTTAAACAATGTTGGTACTGTAACAGGAGCTACGTTTAATTCTTCTGGAAAAATAGGTGGAGCATACATGTTCGATGGAATAAACGATGTTATAACTATACCAAATTCTACAAATCTAGTCAATGAATCGTTTACTGTTTCTTTCTGGTTATATTTAAACGAAGTTAACGAAGTTAATGACAGAATTATAGATAATCAAGAAGTAGGTCCAGCAAACGGATTCACATTTACTTATAGCACTAGTGGTGTTATTGCAATGGTATTAAGAAACGGAACGGCAAATACTGCCAATATTGCTACAGCAGCTTTAAACAATCTAACTTGGTATTACATTACGGGAACATATAACACAACAAGTTCTAGTATATATTTAAACGGAGTTGTGGCTGCATCGGATGCAACATCGTATATGAATTCTACAACTTTAAATATAACGCTTGGAAAAAGGTCAGCTTCTGCGTCAAATTATTTTAACGGAACGATTGATGAAGTAGTTATCTATAATAGAAGTTTATCTCCTACCGAAATTGCTAATATATATCAGTTGACTTTAAACAGTAGAGAGTTTGGATTAGATACTATTTACGGAGCAAATAGAATGTCGAATGTAGTCTTAGTAGTAGTTGGGGTTGCAGATAAAATGAGTGATTTTTTTGGAGACACGTTTCAATCACTTTCTTTTCTAAACATTATTAGAGAGAATGCTTTTATGAATAGATTAACTAATCAACAATTTTCATTAACGTCAGCAATAAGTCAATTTGCAGGCAGATTTACTAGTTTGACACAACAATTCTCATTATCAAACATAATACAAAGAACAACAAATTTATTTAGTTTACCAAGTCAATTATTTTCGTTTAATTCTCTAACACAAAGAACATATTTAACATTTAGAACTGTTGCTCAGATGTTTACATTTTTAGATTCGATGACACAAGCCTTTACTCAAGGTACTCAAGTTATTAGTAGAGAAGTATCTCAGTCTTTCTCGTTTCTAAACTTACTTCGAGAAAACACGTTTATGAATCGATTGACGAATCAACAATTTAATTTAATTTCAATACTGAATAGATTTATAAATTTATTTAGATTTTCAACAGATCAAGTTATATTAACACAGAACACTCAAAAAATAGCATTATTATCAAGGTTTTCTCTACAATCATTATTCCTTGGACAATATCAAACTCCGCGAGATGGATTAGTTGGGTGGTGGAAACTTGACGAAAACTCGGCTACACAAATAGACTCATCTAGTATCGGAAACAGTGGAACTGTAAGTGGTGCAACATTTAATTCTTCTGGGAAAATAGGAGGAACTTATGATTTTAAGGGAATTAATTCAGGTCTTAATAATAGAATAATTATGTTAAATCGAAGCGAATATAGCTTAGGAGAAGACGGGCTTGGAAAAATTACAGTATGTCAATGGATTAAACCAAACACATTTAATTTTGTAGGAACGTTAAATGATAATACTGACGGAAGTGCAGTTCATTTTACAAGTAAGTATGATAATCTAGCACCAGGATTTAGAGAATGGTATTTTAGAATTTACAATGATTCAGCAGTAGACGGAACCCCTCGACCAAGACGAATAAGTTTTTATTTATTTAATAATACAGGAGGTTTAGGAACAGGCGCTTCTTTTCAAGACAATGATACTACAGGCGGATATACAGTTGTGCAACCAGGAATGTGGGTACATGTGTGTGGAGTTGCTAACGGAACAGAAGTTTCGATATACAGAGATGGTGTTAAAAGAAATAATGCTTCGTATAGTGGACAAGTGTATCCAAATGCTACAAACGTTTCGTTAAGATTAGGGGGAATGAGAAACGGAGGAGTTTTCAACGGTTCAATAGACGAAGTAATGATTTATAATAGGAGTTTATCTTCTGGCGAGATATTACAAATATATCAGTCAACGTTGAATTCTAGAGAATTTGGATTAGATGTTACTTACGTAGGAAATAGAATATCAAACGTCGGATTGTTATTTACAGGAGTTGTTTATAAAACAGGATACTTCTTTAAGAACAATTTACAATCGTTTCTATTTGTAAATCTTATT
>ORJL010839108.1_pt1 | contig 95407 bp, 71 predicted proteins | sample 1779941 | NCBI WGS metagenome assembly ORJL01 (sample SAMEA104232317, study PRJEB22302) | groundwater metagenome | biome: forest; feature: aquifer; material: groundwater | place: USA | collected 2011-08-07 | depth 5.8 m | reverse complement strand
TGGTGGCAATTTGCACTCCACCCCGATAAATTCTGTATCCGGTTACCCCTATATTGTCTGTGGAAGCTGTCCAGGAAAGGTTTATTTGGGAGGAAGAGATTGTGGTGGCTGATAGGCCGGAAGGCGTTGTAGGAGAGGTTGTATCCCCTAACGGAGGCAACACCTTACTTACCTCTGGGGAAAAACAACTCACATTATTAGAGGTGTCGTACGCGGCAATTGAAAAATACCATGTTTGCCCATCGGTCAAACTATTAAAGGTGTGAGTAGTAACCAACCCGACGCTTAAATTGTTGGCGTATCCGCCAGCCGGGCAAGTTCCGATTCTAGGACTAGTGCCATAATAAATTCTATAACCGGCTAAATCCGGCTCGGTGTTGGCAGTCCAACTAAGTGTTGCCGATCCGGCAAAAGCCTGATTAATAAAAATTCCGACTGAAATTAAAACAGCCGCTAAAAATAACGGCGCGATTAAAAATTTTTTATACATACTCATTTTTGTTTATTATTTTTACGACGATTGCCCCGTTAGAATTATAGGACGCGAAATTGCGTTCGTAATTTCTAATGGGTTTTTTAAATTTTTATTTTTGGATTGTTTTTTTAACCTCGGCAGAAAAACAGCTTTCGTTTCCTGATTTATCATAAGAAGTTATGGAAAAATAATAATCTTTCCCTATTTCTAACCTTTCTATAGTGTAACTTGTTTTATTGCCTATATCCACCTTTTTTGGATAACCTCCAGGAGGACATGTGCCGGCTCGAGGCGTTATACCATAGTAAATTTTATAACCCGCTAAATCTGCTTCCTTATTAGCGCTCCAGGAAAGAGTCGCCTTGCCACTAGGAAAAATTTCCGGAATTAAACTATTTGTAGCAGGAGAATTACTAGTGGAATTTTGACCATAATTGCCTCCGGGGACAGACGGCAAAGTCCCCTTATATTTATAAACATAATAACCGGCTAAGCCGGCTATAACCGCCACCACCACAATCGCTATTATTTTTTTTGAACTATTCATTTCTTTAATTATACAGTCCTAATTTCTTTTTAAAACAGCTGTTATCCACAGCTGTTTTAAAATCCCCTTATTTGATTTATCTGCTTTTGTAAATCATTTATCAGATGAAGCAAATTCAAAACATATCTTGTTTTAGGCCCAACATATCCATAGGCAGGATCAGAGGAATTGGTAATATTGTATTTGATCTGGAGTCTTTGGACAGCTTGTTTGGTTAATTGCCCATAATAACCTGTAATTCTTGCTTCAGGATAGATATCAGAGTAATTGGATAATAATGTTTGAAGTTCTTTGACTTGGGGATGAGATGTTCCTGGATAGAGATACCTGGTGAATAGAGGTTGCGTGACTGCGTAATTGCTTGTCTGAACGGGCTGTGAAGTTGTTGGTAGTTGGTAGTAAGTGGTTGGTAGTATGCTTTTCGGGGGAGAAAGAATTGATATGGGAAGTCCTGCGTTTACAGTAGAAGCAACAGAGGCAGCAGAACAAGCAGAAGTTGTTTGTGATAATGAAGAAGTGGCGGATTCAGTTGAATCTCCATTTCTGTATTTGATCGTATAGGTATATGAGGTGTTGCAAGCGAGTCCTGTATCAGTCCAGGAATTGGTGGTTATCCAACCGGAGTTGTTGGAATTTGTGGTATTAGAGAAGTAATAACCAGATGAAGAGGAGGAAGCGTTATTGAAGGAATCAACTGACAAAGCATTGGAGGTTTGGCTTGGAGTAGCGGAGAAATTAGTGGGATCAGGAGTAAGAGTGTATTTTGAAGAAGTGGAACTATAGGAAGAGTTGTTTCCTAGCAAATCTATGAATCTGACGTCATAAGCATATTGAGTGTTAGAGGTTAATGAAGAGTCAGAAGTGGTGGCAGTGGAAGTAGAGATAGCTGATAAGGTTGTTATTGAATTTCTTCTTGCCTGCCATTGGTTTAATCCAGAACCGGATTCAGTGATTGTGGAAGTGGAGGGCCGATTAATAATTATTGAAGAAGTGGTAATCGTTTCAAATGTTGGGGCGGGAATCGAGCCAGAAGGAGCAGTATTATCCACACCAAAAGCAACGCTTCCGGAATTAGCAGTTGTGTATGACGAGGTGGCTCCGGAATTATCCGTTGTCATCACCTTCCAATAATATTGGCCGTCTGGGAGTGTTTGTGATGCAGCGCCAACAGTATATGTTCCCCCACCAGCGGCTTGGCCTACAGTAAACGAAGTGGAGGTTTGGGACATCAAAGCAGAAGTGTAATCAACTGCCAGTGACGCATAAGATGAAGAGGTAGAGATTTGAATCCGGTATTTGACAGTATCAGGAGTATCAGGATCAGATTGGGTAAAACTCAATTGAGGCTGAGTGGAGGTTGACCAGGAACCGTTTACTTTGTTTGTTGGACCCAGAGATGAAGGGCCGGAAGGCGGATTGTTTGTTTGTAAAAACGCGGCCATCCAAGCAATGTAGTATTCACCTTCATAACTAGTGGTGCCAGAAAACGCGTAACTGCCTGTGGTGGTGGCATTTTTATCCTTAGACAAATCTAAAGCAGTGGAACGCGTAGTCCATCCAGAAGTAACAGCGCTAGTTCCTCCATATTCGTGCCCAACAAGCAAATCATTGGCTGCCGTAGTAGTGGTCGCATTACTTGTCCAGTTATGTCCAGCATCTGTTGTTGTGGTATTCCAAGAACTCACATCTAGCGGCGAAGAAGTCGCAATGCCTGAGTATTCTTGAATAATAAGCAAGTGGATTGCGGGAGAGCCTGATACAACTGTTGTCACAGTATTTGCGCCTGATTTAATATTCGCGGCATAATACATTCTTGACTTCAGTCCAGTTGCAGGATCGTTATTGTTTAGTTCTGTGCCAATTTGAACATAAATATTTCCCTGGCTGTCGCTAATAGAAGTAAAGCTCGAAGTATTTGTCCAATATACTGTGGCTACTATTAAGTTACTTGAAGCGTTGTTAGGATTAAAAGCAAGCGCGTTGGAACCGGCAAAAGAATTCTGTGTTTTTGTTTGAACATACGCCCAACCAGCCAGCGACTGTTTGGGAACTAAAAATAAACTAAGTCCAAATAAAATTAACGGTAAAAATAAAAAATTTTTTTTATGCATCTTTTATGTAACTATACAGCAAACACACATATTAAATAACTGAAAGCCCCGTGGGATTAGCAGGAGGAGTAGTGTCGGTAGCGGCCGCTGCGTATTGAATCGCTCCGATATCCCAGGTGCCGCTGGAAGGACGGGGCTTGCCTTCATAATCATACGCCCCCATCGGAAGAACGCTCATAGCGCTGTACAAATTTGTTCCCTGTCCGATCGCGGCGCTTCCTGATTGGATCGCGTAATTGCCTGCGGCTGCATTAATAAATAGCGGGTTGCCCGACCTGGCATTGGAAATTGTAAGCGTGCCTCCGGATGTTGGAATAGTATTGTTATGAAATAAATCGTACTGGCTATTTAAGGATCCTCCGTACGAACCAATATTACTTAGATCAAATGGACTTTGTCCGGTTCGCGAAGAGTAAATATTATTTCTGGAAGTCGGCCTGGCTGTGTATTCAACGTCCAAATTCCCCGCGCCAACACCTCCGTCCTGATAAAAAGTATTATTATAAAAATACTGGTTGTAACTGCCGAAATAAGTCGTTAAACCGGAAGCCGATTGAGTATTGGGACCGAAAATATTGTTGTAATAATAAAGATTATTGCCAAGCGTTACGCTGTCTCCAACATAAAACCAATCCACATTGCCGTCATGAAAATAATTACCATATATATAAGTATAATCATGGATATAAGAAGCTGATTGATCAGAGGCTCGGGACAAGAAAATAACTCCGCCTTGCCGATCTATAACCGGATTATAAAATTCATTGTACCCGACTTCAGTATTCAAAACGCTTTGGTTATAAGCCGCGCCCATTGCCCAAGGCTCAGTTTTTATATAAATATTATGTTCATAATTGGTGTTTCCGTTATTGTTAAAATAGTTTCCTAATATTTTTGTGTACTTTGAGTTCATGACGTGGATGGCGCCGCTCCAGGGCTCCGTGACCCGGTTTAGAGTGTTGGCGACAACTCGATTATTTTCGCCAAAAACCTGCCACAACTGATGCGCTCCAGTAGTGGTTAATTTCGCGACGGTAAGATAATTGGCTCCGTAGCGCCATGGAGAATCTTGCATTTCTACTATTACTGGCGCCTGATTGCCGTCGAATACCGGCGTTTCTCCCGGGTATCCGATAATGGCTTTGCGCTGGGTCGCGCTCCCAAATGGAATAGGCAAAGTGATATAGCCGGTATAAGATGACTGGTTAGTATCCAAGTGCGATGCGCCGTAATTTCCGCCTCGTACATAACCAATGTATTGTCCGTCACCTTCCGGATTACAAGTACCAGCCGTATGCATAGAATCAGCGCCTGAACAAGGATTTAAACGAACCAAACTCCTATATGCTGTAGCCGTAGTGCGGCCGTTATTGGAATTATTTCCACTTGTTCCGTCAACGTAATAAATATTGGCTACGACAACTTGAAACGGAAGCGAATTAGAGGTCGCTCCTCCAACTGTTACCGTTATTGTCGTATTGCCGTCTATTGCCGTAGGAGGAACAAAAAAGGTGATTCGACTGTCTCCCCGCGCCGGACCAGTAGCTCCCCATTCCGCGATAAAAGTCGGGTCATCAGCTGCCAGACTCACTCCGCCAATATTTACAACGCTAGAGTGGACAGCTGTTCCAAAATTTCTTCCCCAGATTGACACTGCCGCTCCTTTAACGGAAGTATTGTTCCAGCCGGTTTTTGGGCCCCATTCCAGATCAGAATAAAGAAGAGTTGGATTAGCTGCGTAGGAGATTTTCGTTAATCCAAAAATCCCTGAAAACAAAACTATTGCTGAAAAAATAAAAACTTGTGAACGAATGCTCATATATTTAATTTTTTATTAATTTCTCGACTTTACTATGTTTGGTGTCAAAGTTAAATTCGACCCTATCTCTAATATATTATCATATTGACCCCCGTCTTTACCACCTATATTGGTTGGACCTTTGTTTTTGTCGGATTCTAATATGGAGGTTAGTTCCCATTTTTTACCGTCAGAAACAAACGTATAATACTTGCCGTTATTAATGGAGTTTTCGGGATCTATCAGAAGGCCGGTAAAAGTGTTGCCGGGAATCTTTGTAAAATCCACAGGAATCCAGCCGTTGCTGTTGTTTTTTTGAAAATTATCTTGGTTTACGCAATAATAATTCATTCCGATTGGCAAAGCCGGCAAGGAATAACTTCTACAGTCATAATTTGTATCAGGCAAAGATACGAAAACAGTTGAAATAGGATTAAATATTTGGTCCGCTCCGATATCCCAAATTTTAAAGCGCAACTCATTGTCTATGTCGCTGTTAAACCATAAATAAGGGTCTTTTGATAAATCCGCGCCATATCCTTTTGCCCCAGTATCAGATGCTGACAAATGAAAATCCTGGCCTACTTCATCTACAAAAGTAAATGTTTGGTTAATGCGATTTCCGTTTCCGCCGTATTGATTCGCGGTTGCGTCTTCAGAGGCACAATTATAACAAATCATTGAACCGGCGCCGGATCCAGTTTTATAAAAATCGCGGGTCGCCGATCCTTTAATAAGAGTGTTCTTAATAGTCCAGTCAGTGTCGGAACCAGAGATCGCTTCAACCCCATTATTAGCTCCTATAATAGTATTGTTATAAAGAAAAGTTTTTCCATAACCCATTATCCCATTATTTACCGGACCATAAATAATATTATTCCATATTTTATAGCCTATTGATGTATTAGTATATAAATCAATAGCGCTAATAGACGCTGACGTTCCTCTTATAATAGAGTTGGATAATTCAAACCCTCCTGCGTTGCCTGCCACATAAATTATAGGGCTATCGCCACCTCCGCCGGTTCTTGAAATCTGAAGCCCGTCAATCTTAACGTATTTTGAATCTATTCTTAAAAAAACATCCCAGTAACTTTCTCCTTCCAGCCGATATTTTGTTGTATCCCACTTGCCTCCATGCCTGGCAGTTGGAGTTGTATATATTTTTACATACCTATTAACATCGGTTGTCCATCCGTTTATGGCTGTACTGGTTGCGTCTGGATTAATCCAACTTCCGTCAATTTGCGCAACCGCAATTTTATTGGCACATATCAAATTTCCTGCTGCGCAAGACCCAAAATTTATTCCGCCAAATGCCGCCTGCCAAGCAGATAAAGAAGTAAAACAATTTGAATATCCCGCGCAGTTTTCTCTTATGAGCCCAACAGCGGCTTGAGGAGAAGAAAACCAATTCCCGGGAGTAACCTGATCAGACCCTATGTCCCAAGTTGTTCCTCGCGGATCGCCGTCTATATCGTCTTGAAAAAATATATTGGGATCCGTTAAATAAATATTCACTCCGTATTCTTTTGCCCCAGTATCAGATGCTGACAAATGAAAATCTTTGCCTGCTTCGTTTACAAAAGTAAATGTTTGGTTAATGCGATTTCCGTTTCCGCCGTATTGATTCGCGGTTGCGTCTCCGGAAGCGCAATTATAACAAGTCATTGAACCGGCGCCGGTTTTACGAAAATCTCTCGTAACAGAGCCCTTACTAAGAACGTTTTTTAAAGTCAGATTGTACCCCGCGGACAAAGTCGCGGTTATGCCGTAAGTGCCGGAATTAACAATTGTTGTGTTATATAGAAAACCCGGCGCTCCGATAGATATGCCATAATCATTAACATCGTACACTAAAGTATCCCAAATTTTAAAATTAGTGGCAGTGTCTCGAACAAATATCCCTTGCGTGGTAACGCTTGCTCCGTCTTTCTTTACTATTAATTTACTGAGTTCAATATTTTCTCTATTAATAAAAACAACGCTCATCACATCGGTGCCGCCACTCCTTCCAACCTGAATTCCCTCTATTTTGGTATAGCTCTGCGTTACACCTAACATTGCATCCACGCCATATTCATAACTGCCGCTAAGCCGATATTTATTCGTATCCCACTTGCCTTGGTGCCTGGCGCTGGAAGTCGTATAAATTTTCACATAATGATTGAGGTCAGTAACCCATCCGTCGATTGATACAGGAGTAGTGTCAGGATTTGTCCACGAACCGTCTATTTGAGCTACTGCAATTATGTTGGCGCAAACCAAATCGCCTTGAGCGCAAGAAGAAGACGCAAAATTTATTCCGCCAAATGCCGCCTGCCAAGCAGATAAAGAAGTAAAACAATTTGAATATCCCGCGCAGTTTTGGCGTACCAAACTAACAGAGGTAGTTACTGTAGCAGTTGATGGGCCTTTAAAAAGATTGCCCACATCCTGCCGGTACATGCTCAAAGCCGAATCAATCGCCTGCAGATCGGAAATCCTGCGCGTATCTCTTGCGCCAGGGAAAAACTCCGCGGGATCCAAAAGCACCACAACAAGAATTGTCAAAAACGCCAGTATAAAAACAGCTATTATTATTTCAACTAAAGTGAACCCCGTTAGAGAACGCTTTGATTTTTTATAAATTTGCGGCATTAATATTTATTTTTTATTTAGCGCGTTGGCGAGTTTAACGGGTTATAAATTTATAAAAAATTATTTAATAATTTCCGATGAAATTTTCTTTACCTCTTCCGAAAAAAAACTTTTTAAATTGTCTACCGTTAACGGCTTTAACATTTTTGGCAAGATCTCAATACGTCTTACCTTGCTTAATTCGCTTCCTAAAAATAAGGGTTGAATTTTTAAGTTAAATTTTTTCTCGGCGTTATTTTTTATTTCTTGAAGCTCAAATTTCTGAAGCAAAAAATAAAGGTCGACAAAATCTTTGGGGTCGAATCGATCAAGAATTGTCATCAATTTATTGCTGGCAATATCTTCTTCGCTATCTACGCGCAAACTATTGATTATATTAACGGGATTGAGCTGTTGAAATGGATATTTTAAAAATTCAATCTTTACCTCATTATCGTTTAGTTGGTAAAAAAATTGAAATCGGTCATGAATACGAGAAAAACGCAATTGCGACGCAGCTAAAATATTTTTCAATTCAGAAGAAATTTTATGGATAAAAATTGGATCGAATTCCGAATAAGAAAAAAAATCCAAATCGTCGGAAACGCGATGTTGTAAATAGAAAGCCGCCAAGGCGGTCCCGCCAGTTAAATAAAAGTTGTCTAATTCTTTAGCCGAAGCTATAAATTCTATGGCCTTTTTTTGCCAATCCTTTAAAATTTCTTGTTCCATATAAGAAGCTCCAAAAGGGCGCGTCGATCCTCTGATATTTTTAATTTAGGCAAATATTTTTTAAGCAGTTCTTTGTCTAATTTCTTACCCTCTAATCCATAATTAATAAGCCGCTCCAAATACCACTTTGGATCAGCTTTCGCCTGCTTTTCATATTCAGCTTTATCGTAATCCCACGGCATTTATTGATTATAACAAATCAAAATCAAACGCGCTACAAATTGAGTCCGCCAGATGGCGGAGAGGAATTTCGTTCTTGGAGGTCCGACTTCCTGTGAAAGTCGGGCTTCTCGGCATTAACTCCGTTTGAGTTGAGCGAGAATTTGATTCAATTGATTTTGCAGGTTGTTTATTTGCAAAAGCAGGTTAAGTATTTTTCGGGTTTTAGGACCGACCAGTCCGAAAGCATTGTCGGATTCATTAGCTATGCCGTATTTGATCTGGAATCTCTGGACAGCTTGTTTGGTGAGAGGGCCGAAGTAGCCAGTTATCAATTTTTCAGGATAGATATCAGAGTATTGAGAAAGAAGAGTTTGGAGGTTTCTGACTTCAGAGCTGGAGAGGCCGGGATATAAATACTTTGTAAAAGTATTTATAGTTTCGTAGTTGCTTGGTTGCGTAGTTGCGTAGTTGTTTGGTTGAACGGGTTGCTTGTCCTGAGCTTGTCGAAGGATTGGTTTTGCGCTTGATCCAGCCAAGATACTAATCGGCAGTCCCGCGCTTGCGACAGCGGCAGACACGGTACAAGCAGAGGTTGTTTGGGATACTGAAGAAGTGGCTGATTCAACAGCGTCTCCGTTTCTGTATTTGATTGTGTAGGCATATGAGGTGTTGCAGGTAAGGCCAGTATCAGTCCAGGAATTAGTTGTTATCCAACCAGAGTTGTTGGAATTGGTGGTATTAGAGAAGTAATAACCTGATGAGGAGGAAGAGGCGTTATTGAAAGAATCTACTAATAAAGCATTGGAGGTTTGGCTTGGGGTGATAGAGAGATTGGTGGGGCTGGGAGTTAATGTGTATTTGCTTGAAGTAGCTCCATAGGAAGAAGTATTTCCCGCAACATCTATGAATCTGACGTCGTAAACATATTGAGTGTTGGAGGTTAAAGATGTGTCAGAAGTGGTGGTAGTGGAAGTGGAAACAGCTGATAGGGTGGTGGTGGAATTTCTTCGTACTTGCCATTGATAGAGTCCTGAACCGGATTCAGTGATTGTGGAAGTGGAGGGTCTATTGATGATGATTGAGGAGGAAGTAATTGTTCCGTATGTTGATGATGCAATTGTTCCTGTGGGAGAAATGGTATCTATTCCAAAAGCAACTGCTCCACTATTAGCTGTTGTGTATGATGAAGTAGCTCCTGAATTGTCAGTGGACATTACTCTCCAGTAATATTGGCTATCTGAAAGTGTTTGCGATGAAGTGCCGACGGTGTACGTTCCTGAGCTCGATGCCTGGCCAACGGTAAAAGATGTTGAGCCCTGGGATAACAAAGCTGAGGTGTAGTCAACTGTTTGGGAAGCGAAAGAAGATGAAGTGGAGATTTGGATTCTAAATTGAACAGTGTCAGAAGCGTTGGGATCGGATTGAGTGAAACTCAATAACGGCTGAGTGGAAGTTGACCAAGAACCGTTTATTTTGTTTGCAGGGCCAAGAGAAGAAGAAGCATTAGGAGCTGTATTGACGAATTCGTCAGCTCCGATGTCCCACGTACCACTTCTTGTTTCTCCATCAATGTCATCGGTAAATCCTATGACAGAAACGCTGGATGTAGCTGAATCTTTGGCGGCAGTGTCGGTTTGAGCAAGATGAAAGTCATCATTAGTTTCATCCGCAAAGGTAAATATTACACTTTGTTTGCTCTGCGCTCCGCCATCGCCGGTGTCTGCAACATCGGTGGCGTTGTAGTTGGAAGACGTGAAAATTCCCACATAAGCGCCGTCGGTGGCGCTTCCCTTAATAATGTTGTTTACCGCAGTAAGAGTTCCGCCCAACCTGTAGAGTCCTAAGTAAGAATTGTGAATAGTATTATTGTAGGCGTATAAAGTTCCGGCAGTTCCTCCTTGCATGATTGCTGCTTCAGAGGCAAAAGCGCCAGTAAAATCATAAATAATATTATTCCAGACTTTCATAGTGTTAGCAGCGCCGTTAAACATTTGTATCCCAAAAAATTCAGTTTTGCCAGCCGCAGTACTGGAACCATAAACAATGTTGTTGGAAATCTGCGACTCCGCGCCAGCGGTATTACTTTCAACAGTTATTCCGTGAGTGGAGGCGCCAGAGCCGGTGGGCTGAACTTGTAAGCCGTCGATTCTGACGAAGTCCTCATAAATGTAAATAGCGGCGTAATTTGAGGGCGTGGCAACTAGTCTGTATTTATTCGTATCCCATTTCCCGTTATGTCTTGCGGTTGATGTGGTATAAACGCTAATGTAATTGGCAGAGGTGGTTGTCCAGCCGTCAATAGTTACTGAGGTTGTATCGGGATTCGTCCAAGCCCCGTCTATTTTAGCGGTGGCAATGGCAGAGTCGCCGGTATCGGAGATTTGAAAATAGTTGGTGGTGGAAGCTGTTACTCTCCATTGGTCGTTTACTTGAAAGGAATAGGTGGAGCTGGAGATAGTATCAATGAGTATTTGAGTAGCTGTGTCGTGTTTGGAAACTCCCGTTATCCCAGTTGAGGTTGAGCTTCGCCATAAGGTAGTAGTAGCGCCATCGGCAATCGCCCCAGTTACCGAGCCAGAAAAAACCTTTGTTGTAGAAGTTGTTAAATCAGTATTAATAGCCGCTTCCCAAGAAGATAAGGTGCTATAATCCCCTCCTGACTGCATTACAGAAGAGACGAATTCTGTGGCGGCGAAGGATTTATTGAAGAAAAAAAATACGGCTAAAAAAATTGCAGAAAATAATAATTTGGTTTTTATTTTTGACCACATTATTGTGTTCATATTACAAATTAGCAATTTATTGAATTATCAATCCCTGGGGTGCGGCGGGCGGAACGGTGTCGGAGGAAATTGAAACTCGCGGCACGATTCCCCAAATTGGCGCATCGCTGAAACCGCTATTTTCTACAGTTGACCAGTTGTTCGCGCTAGTCAAACGCGTCCAAGCGGCAGATGCGCCTGGGGCGCCATGATCAACCGCGTAAGCAATGGCAGGGAGGAGATTACCCCAATATCCGGTCGATGCTACGCTCGGCGCGCCACCAGAACTGCCATTTAAGGTATTTCCGCACGCAGATGGAATTGTAAATGTCCCTTGATAGACTCCCGCCCAGGTCTTGTACCAACCATTCGGACTACCGCTCGTTCCGTCGTTGGATTTAATATTGTATTGGGATGCTTCCGTAAAACAGTATCCGCTGCTGTTTCCTAAGATTCCCGCCGAAGCGCGGTACATATAATCGCGAACATCGTTATATGCGGCCATATTCGTCAGCGGTTCAATATCTGAACCCATGCCAAGCGATTGAATAAAAAAATGTTGCTGCCAGGGAGCAACCAGCCCCGGGCCGTAGAGGCTCGCATTATATTCATAGAGATAGCCAATCCCGGGCGGATTTACCGTATCTTTAATTGATTTAAAATTTGCAATGTTATTCCCAAGCAGAGATGCATAATCAGCAACTATTGTATCTCCACTTGGAGCAATACCCGCGAGCTGGCTCAAAGTCCGAAAAAACCAAGCATAGCCGCGTGTTTGACCGTTGATAATCCGTGATGTCCCGTAATTATTGCTTGGCGGATCCGTTGCCCAATTAACGCTACCAGCTCCGAGATAAATATTAGCCGCTTGATTTTCCATCGTTTCGAGATAGTAGTAGTCACCGGTAAGGATATAGGCTAAATAACCGCCCGAGCCGTGGTGTGCCACTTCCCACTGCAAGCTTCCGGCAGACGGCGGGTTACCACCCCCTTGATTGGGTCCGTCAAAACTCCAAGTCGGCCGATCGCTTGGTTTCATAGGTAGCTTAGTCACGCTGTCATTCCAAACAATCGCGTAGCTGTTAAGTGCCTTGGCATTGGCTAGCACGGACTTATACGCCCGTGCATCGCCACCAGAACTAATATACAACGCATCCCACAAAGGCAAGAGGCCAATCTGATCTTGAAACCCGGCCTCCCCCATATTTTGCGTCCATCCACCTTGCTGCATCGGGCTGTAAGACTGATAAAGTCCGTTGAGTGTTGCCGCGCTGGGGGTCTTATCAAAATAATTGGGGACAAGTTTAGCATCTTCCAAATAATTCGTATCCAGTTTCGCCATAATTTGCGGATCGCTTATGCCAATCCAGCCTTCAGTAGTCCAGCGGGTATGGGCGTAGTGAGAAAGAGAAACCCCGCCATTATTGTAGATGGTTGTTCCGCCGATAATTACAATTGGCACATAAGTTTTATTATTTGTTGAAATATCAAGATAACCGTTTTCAGCCACGGTTCTAATCCAAATTTGTCCGCCTTTGTAGAATCGCACATAAAACCAGACAACCAGCGATGGATCGCTTCCGACTTGACTTCTATAATGAGCCTCAACCATTTCCGGACCGCTAATCCAAGTGCGAAATGGACTAGCTAGCAATGAAGAGAGGTTAACGGTGCCAATGCTACCTAATTGCACTGACGCGGAAGGATTGGCCACTTGGATATCAGTGGCCGTGAGATTGACGCCTATTGGCGCCGTGCCGGCTTTGAGCACATTAATAGTCTTGGCCATGTTAGCGGTAAGCGCCACTTTGCCTGAAACAATGGCGTGCTTGACGCTGCCATCATTCCAATATTTTTTTACTACGACTTGATAATCGGTAATGTCGAGGGTAAAGCTGTTGGAGACGTCTCCTTTTTTGAAGCCTAAGCCTACGGTGAATGGAAATGTGCCGGTAATAGTTGAAGTCAGTTGAAAAAAAGTTACTTGCTCACCAGCGCCCCAAGAACTTTCCGCCAGACCAAAAGTTCCAAAAAGAAAAATCGCCAGAAAAATAATTTTGAATTTTATATTGAAACTTTGCATTTTGATTTTTACATTTTCTATCAATTCACCGACAGTCCTGTTGGCGCAGCCGGCGCTGTAGTGTCGGAAGGAAGTGTTTGTTCGGCCCACTCCAAAGCCGTTGTTCCATCCCAAGATGGGTTGTGTGCGATGCCTACGCCTTTTTTGTCGGTTACGTCACTGGGACGAGGATTAATGTTTAGATACCAAATCGCACTCTGTCCGGCAACGGTGGACTTAGGCGAGTTAAGCTCTGATTGAATATCAGCTAAAGAGAGATCGTTTGAATACATCTGAACACCTCTAATGATGCCTTTAAATTCTTCCCAGCCCGGATATCCTCCCCATGACATTCCGTTTAGATTTGGCGTTTGCCCGATCACAATCGCTGGAGTGGGAGGATTTTGGTTGGCCCAGGTAGGGTTGTTAATAGTGTACTCCAGTTTTTTGCTCATATCCGGCCAATCCCAGTAGAACTCGTGATGAGTAATGGACAACGATTCGCGCCAGACACGAATAACCTGCGTATACCAGCGATTCCACTGGACTTCGCTGCCCGTTACAATATCGTTGCCGTAAACAGAAATCTCCCATTGACCCGGCCCATTGGGCGCAGGTATCGGATAGGGATGCGTGCCATAATAAGTATTAGCATTACCACCATCCCAAATAAAGGTACCGTTATTGCCCCAAAAAAACGTGGTGTAATATCCACTTTGATCGGGTGGAATTGTTTTTTTACGGGGATACACTTTAAAAATGTAAGTTGCGTCGTAAATAGGAAAAGGATTGCTCCAATAGAGCATGCGGCGCACGGCGCCGTCGCCTGGCCATTCGAGACCATACGATAGAACATTAAAATTTGTTGTTGCATTAATAGAGATTGACTGACCAGAAATATTTCCAACTGCGTCATAAGCGGCAACATTATAAGTGTAAGAAGTTGAAGGAGAAAGGCCGGTGTCAGAATAAGAATTAGTGGCAGAAGTGCCTACCTGTACTCCGCCTCGATAAATTCGGTATCCAGTTACACCTATATTATCGGTGGAAGCGGTCCAGGAAAGGTTGATTTGGGATGAGGAAATGACATTGGCAGTAAGATTGGTAGGAACAGAAGGCGGAGTGGTATCAGAAGGCGTGGTGCCGGAAATTAAACGAAAGGTAAAGGCATTGGCGTCAACATTATTTAATGTTACAAAAACACCGCTCGTTGGAGAATATTGCCACCTACCAAATGTTCCCGCGGGAATAGCCACTCCAGGGCCTCCAGAATAACTAGAAATAGCTGCCCAAACTTTGGTGTCAAGATTTAAACTGTAAACTATATTGCCGCCACTCCAAGCAATTATTCTGTCAGAAATCGGGTCGTAGGCGAGACCAGGAGAACTGGCGTTTACAATCGCGCTACCACCGGTTGAACTAAGATTTTGGATGGCATATAAACTGCCGGAGCTAATATCATAAATCCATTGCTGACCGCCGCCGATCATGACGAATTTCTTACGGACAGGATCAATCACTCCGGTCATGTGATAATCAACATAATTATAATCAGAAAGCTGTTGATAGTTATTACTATTGAAATCGTAAGAATATAAATAGTTATTGTCATGCAAAAATATCTTGCCGGTATTGGAATCGTAGGCAGTTACAACACCGGGGTCGGGCCTCGGAATTATGCCGGAAGGATTCTTTTTTTCCCAGGTATTAGTTGAAAAATTAAATGTCCAAGTCCCAGTATTGAATGAACCAGGCCGACAAGCTTGCGCTCCGCCAAATACAAACATTCTGTCAACGTTAGGCATATATTCTATACCATCGTAGGTATGACGGCTGTTTGGCTGAGTGCCATTGGCAATTGCATCCGTACAAGCGCTGTAGCTATCCAAAAATCTGTCGGCTAGCGGCAGACCGGGGTTGGTAATTCTTTGCAATACCAGAGTATCTAGACTCAATGCGTAAATTTCATTCCCATAATAATCGTTGTGCCCGCCGCCCCAAATAATGAATCTGTTCCTCTGTGAATCAAAAACACCGCCGTTCCATGCCTCGGTTATTCCTTGGCAATAGTCGTAGAAATTATAACCGCTGCCACCAAAACCATTCGGTGGACAAACACTCCTTAAGTTACTAATTGGAATCTGATACCATCCAAGCGATGAGGGAATGGCGGCTCGCGAATTTTCCGCCCAGCCAAAAATTCCAAAAAGGATTGCTAAAAAAATTAAAGTAATCCTGTTCAGAGATTTATAGATATTCATAAAAATTGGTAGAGGAGTTAATTTCGACTTTTCACCGCTGAAGGTGTCAATGTCAAATTCGACCCTATTTCTAATATGTTAGCATATTGCCCCCCGTCTTTACCACCTATATTACCAGTGCCCTTGTTTTTGTCGGATTCCAATATGGAGGTCAGTTCCCATTTCTTGCCGTCAGTGACAAAGGTGTAATATTGGCCGCTTTCTACTAAATTATTTGGGTCAACGGGCAAAGAATTTAAAATGTTTCCGGGGATTTTAGTAAAATCTATAGGAATCCAACCATTGCTATTTGACTTTTGTAATACGGACGAATCAGAGCATACATAAGACCAGCCAACAGGAAGAGGTGGCAAAGAATAATTAACGCACCCAGAATTTGAATCAGGAAGAGAAATAAAAACATACGGTAAATACAAAAAATCGTTAAGTTGATCAGCTCCGATATCCCAAATAGATTGCCTCCACATACCGTCAATATCCGTTGAAAAAGGAAGGTGAGGATCGACTGAAAGATTAATCCCGTTTCCTTTTGCGCTAGTGTCGTTTGAGACAAGATGAAAATCTCCATTGGCGATGTCGACAAAATTCACTAACTTGGCGTTTTGAGGATTTGTCCCGGGGGCGTCTACTTGCGTTGGACCCGAAAGATTATTAGAAGAAGACGCGTTAAAGGGATCATAAGAATAATTATATGAATTATTATTATAGGATATATTATTTTTAACAATGGAATCGTAATTACTATCAGCTGCAATTCCTATATCACAATTAAAAACCGTGTTGTTGTATGCGTATTTAACCCCTCTTGCATTAAGCGATATGCAAGAGTTTAAATAACCGGAAAAATTATATACGACATTGTTGTAAATTTTTACCAAACTGTTTGTTCCTATATCCCAGATAGCAATACCAAAATGATATTCATAAGCATTTGTCGCCGTACCCGCAATAATATTATTTGAAATCATTACATCTGAATTGACAAAATCGCCCGCGATCTGTATTCCTCTATTATAGCTAGAAGTAGTATTAATTTTAATCTGTAAACCATCTATAATGATATTTTTGACAAACGAACCTAAACCATTTGCTGAAACTACCAATCTATATTTACCGTTGTTCCATCTTCCATTATGCCTCGCCATAGCAGTTGTATAAATTTTAATGTAATTATTCTGACTAGTAATCCAGCCGCTTATTGTAACTGAAGATGTATCGGGATTCGTCCAGGCCCCATCTATTTTCGCCACCGCGACTTTATTGGCGCAAACTAAATCTCCTTGAGCGCAACCTCCAAAATTTATTCCTCCAAACGCCGCCTGCCAAGCGGCTAATGATGTAAAACAATTTGAATAGCCCGTACAATCCTGGCGGACTAAACCAATAACCGCGTTTGAGGGATCGGATTGAACTATATTGGAAGTTTTAAAGATATCGCCGTATTCTTTATAGGCTCTTATGGCGGTATCAATCGCTTTCAAATCAGTTGTCCTGAGTGTATCTCTTGATTGTTTAAAAATTTCCGAAGGGTTTAAAATCATAACTATAACAGTACCGACAATTGCTAATATGCCGATGACGATCAATAATTCCAGCAGCGTAAAACCACCACAACTTTTGCGGAAATATTTTTTAAAATTAAATATCATTTATTTTTTAATATAACCATCAAATCCGCGACGTTAAAACTTTTTTGCTCGGCAAAAACCAAATCGCCTGTTTTTTCGAAAAAATGAAACGAGTCGTGAGTTTCCAAAAATTTTTCCGGTTCCAATTTTAATTTTTTAGCTTTTTCCACGGTTTCGGAATCGACTATGGCTCCGGCTGCCTCGTTGTTGTCATGGCCGTCTGAAGCAAGAGCTAAAGCAACAATATTGTTAGTAGTAAGCAGTTGGTGGTTAGTGATTAGTCCGAGGGCGGCTTCCTGATTTCTGCTGCCTTTACCGATTTTTTTAGCGTTTTTTAGATTTACTGTCGTTTCTCCGGCAGCTAAAAGCACTCCTCCCGGCCAAATTTCATCCACCAATTTAACCAGAGCTTCCTTTGCTTCGCCGTCATAAGAAAGAGAAAATATTCGGGTGCTTAATTCCATTTTTTTCGCTTTTTCTTCCATCGCCAAAACCGCGTCGTTATTGCATACAAAAAGTATGTTTTTGATTTTTTTAAAATATTTTTGGTCTTTGGGAGTTTCAAGCAAGTCTACGTTTTTCGAATTGATATTATATTTTTTTAATACGTTTTCCGCTTCTTCTTTGGTTGTAATATCAAAAACAGTCGGCCCTGAAGCTACGGTGGACATATCATTGCCGATAACGTCAGAAACAATTAAAGATATAACTTTGGCCGGATAAGCTATTTTTACAAATCCACCGCCTTTGAACTCGGAAATGTGCTTTCTAACAATATTCATTTCTTTGATGTCCGCGCCGTTTGCAGTAAGTTCTTTAAAAATAACCGAGGATTCTTCCAGTTCTTTTTCAGACGCGCAAGCAAGAGCCGAGCCTCCGCCACAAATAAAATTTATGAGTAGATCGTCTTCGTTTAGATTTTTAACTAATTCGATGGCTTCTTTTGTTGCTTTGATATTTTTTGCCGAAGGCAAAGGATGGGTGCCTACAACAATTTTAAATTTTAAATTTTCAATTTTAAATTCTGGCTCTTTTACATCAATTGCTATGCCGCCAGTCAATTTATCTCCCAACTTTTCCGCTAAAACAGCGCTTGCCAAAGCAGAGCCTTTTCCTATTCCGACAATAAAAATTCTCTTAAATTCTTTTAAATTTATTTTCATCCCCCAAAGCCAACTTGTGTAATCCCCCTTTTTTTCATAAGCCGGGTGGTGCAATTCCAAAATATCGCCCTCAACTTTAATTCGGCTATCAACAGCTTTTTTAATATCAATAGCGTCAAGCCCGGCTTCTGCAATCAAAAGCGCCTTTTCTCTTAAAGGATTCGTTGCTAACTCCTCAAGGTTTTTGATATGAAAATTATTTTTCATTGAAAAGTAATGCTGCTCCTATTGCCTGCGCCTTGTCTCCTAGCTTTCCTTTGACTATTGATGTCTTTTTGGCTAGAGGCGACATTATATATTGTTTAGCAACTTTTTTTATAACTTCCATTTTTAAACTTCCGTTATTTATGCCTCCCCCGCCTAAAATTACAATATCAGGATCAAAAGCATTTATTAAATTCGCCACCCCGATTCCAACTATTCTACTCCTGTCTCCAAATTTAAAAAATGCCCTCTTTCCTCCTAATTCCTCAAAACTTTTCTCTTTTCCATTTTTTCCCTCTTGAAATATCGTATGCCCAAATTCTCCTGCGCCATTAGTTTTTCCCTGATACATTTTACCATCTATTATAATCCCCCCGCCTATACCCGTACCAATAGTCAGGCCCACAATATTTTTATAGCCGCGCCCAGCACCCAATTTAGCTTCCGCGCGCAAAAAACATCGGCTGTCGTTATCAAATTTAACCGATATTTTATATTTTTTAAAAAAATCCCTTGTATTCCAGTTGTTTAAAAATGGAAGATTCGGAGCCTTAACCAAAACGCCTAAGTAACCAACCACACCAGGCAACCCTATTCCAATTCCTTTGATATTACTTCTTTTTTCTAATTCTAAAACAATTTTCCCTAATTGCTTAAAAAAATCTTTTTTGTTTTTTAAAGTTTTAATTGTTATTTCCTTTTTGATAAGTTTATTTTTAGCGTCGAAAACAACGCCCTTAATTTTCGTCCCACCTATATCAATACCTATAAAATAACTCAATATTTTTGTTGAATTAAATCTTTAGCGATATTCCAATACCTATTGTCATTGTTTTGCGTTTTTAATTTATACCACCACTCCGCTCCCCATAAATAATATTCGTCAAAGCCGGTGGATTTCGCATAATTAATTGTATCAGCAAAATATTCAGGGCTAAAGAGCTCTATTTGGCGCTGATATGAAATATAGGGAATTTCCCGTTTGTCCCACGGTTCTGCCTGAAGCTCGGAAACAAAAAATCTTTTTTCATATTGGCCGGTAAGTCGCCTGATGATTTTTTCTTTTAATTTAAAAAAGTTGGACTCCAATGGATATTCAATCACGCCCATAAACCAGCCAATTGAAGTCGGGTAAACTTTTCGATACATTGTTGTGCCGAAAACATCGCCTTTTTCAACCGCCTTATACCACAAACCAAATTCACCGCTATCAGTCACCACAACCGGCCTTTTGCTGTCGATCGATTTTATAAGAGAAATTTCCTTATCGAGAAAATCATTCGGCCTTTTTTCACATTTGCCAAAAGCTAAAAAGGGTTCGTTTTCCGCCTGCCACATTACAATCGCCGAATCATTTTTATAACGATTTATTATATTTTTTAAATAATCGTTTATGGCTTGTTCACGCTCATTGATATTTAACTTGTTAGCCCAATCAGGAATAAAACACTCCGGCCATCTGGGCACTTTCATGCCAACCGTTAAAATAATTTTTTTATTGAATTGGTTAGATTTTTCCAAAAGCCAATCCGTATCGGAAAAATCATACTCACCCCTATTTTTCTCTATATCGTCCCAGTAAACTGCGAGACGAATTTTTTCGGGATTCAAATCGGTTAAAATCGCTTCGTAATTTTTTTGCCAATCAAGACCAAGTTGCCTGCTGAATTTTTGGGAAAACGTAACACCCCAGTCAATGTGCCTATTGGAATCAACAGGCAAGTTCCTCGCGTAACCGACGAGCCCAAGCCACGTAAGGCCAATAACCACAAAAATAGTCGCTAAAATTTTCCCCACCAATACTTTACCTTTAAAATGTTCCTTGAGAAGAATCCACGAGACTAAAAATATAACCACGTACTTCAAGCTTTGCGTGGCGTCAACAAGTGCGGGGTGAGTTAATGAAAAAGCCACGTTGACCAAAATTGATCCGGCGGCGGCAAAGGCGCGGTTAGCAAAATAAGATATCTTATCTCTTGAACCGCTAGTTTTTGTCGCGGAGAAAATACTTTTTCTGATTTTCGGTATTAAAAGAAATAACGTGGCAAAAATAGCCTCTCCGAACTTTATCCAGAAATAACCTGATATAAACGGACCCGACTCAAAAACAATTTTTGAAAGAACGTGTGAAATTCCGAACATAACCGAACTGGCCAAAATCAGTAAAAATACCGACCATACTAATTCTTTCTCCTCGATAAAAAATAAAACAAATGCGCCAAGAATCAAAAAGACAAAGCCAACGATATCGCCTGCGCCAATAACAACATCCAAAAGCATATATCCGACCACAAGTGTGAATATCGGGGAAAATCCGCCGATGAGCGGATAAATTTTAGACGCTTCGCTTTTGGAAAGCGCCAAAAACAAAAAATACATGGCAAAAACAAAAACCACCGCCGCAGCAAAAGCAACAAGTATTGCTTTGATAGGAAGCGCGGTAAAACCAAAAGGCATCAAAACAACCGCCAAATAACCCGTAACGGCAAACCAAAACGTGTAAACCAAAGGATCAAAAAAACTCTTTTTTAAAAGCCATTTGTCAAAAACCGCCGATACGCCCAAAATCACCTGCGCAGCAATAGCAATATAAAACCAATTCATTTGTCAAATTATACCAAATTAAACGGAGTTCTGCTCGATTATTTTTTTGTATTCCAAAGCGCTGGGGCGGATTTTTCGCTCCATTGTCTTATAATCAATCTCCACCAGCCCGAACCGGGGCCAAAAACCCTTATCCCATTCAAAATTATCCAACAAAGACCAGTGGAAATACCCGCGAACATCAACATTGGCGGCCAATGCCCTAGAAACAGCTTCAACTGTTTTTTCTATAAACCATAATCTGTGTTGGTCTTGTTTATCCGCCAATCCGCTCTCGGTTATGAAAATCGGCCGATGATATTGTTTTAAGTCCTTTAAAACATTTTCTATTCCTTCTGGATGAAGATCCCAACCGACATCCGAGATAACTTCATTGGTATTTTTATTTAATCCGTAATCTATCCGGTTGTGGAAATAAAAATTAAGACCGATGCAGTCCAAATAATCTTTAACATTTCTTAAAAAATAATGGTTCCAGAACCTTTCAAAAAAAACTTTTAATAAAACATTTACTATTCCTTCTGAAGATTTGAAATCGGACAAATTGCAAACTACTCCAACTACAGAAGTAGGGTTGTTTTTTTTAATCGCTTGATAAGCTTTTTTGTGGGCTGCGACTAATTTTCTCATCGTCAAATAAAAATTTAAAATCCCTTGTTTTTGAGGGGTCCATCTTCCCCTAAAATAAGCGTTTAAAGAATATATTTCCGGTTCGTTGATAGTCAGCCAATATTTAACTTCCGAATCAAGCGGCTTCATCACTTTTAACGCATATTGTTCAAAGTATTTCGGGAAATTCCGGTTTCTTACTCCTCCTTTTTCCGCGAGCCAAAGTGGCAAGGTCCAGTGCCACAAAGTCACAAATGGTTCAATATTTCTTTTTTTGAGCGATTGGATAAAATGCCGGTAATGTTCGATTTCTTTTTCATCGAATTTCCCTTCTTCTGGTTCGATTCTGGACCATTCAATCGAAAACCTGTGTGCGTTATGGCCTAATGATTTGGCAATATCAAAATCTTTTTCATAAAGATTATATTGGTCGCACGCATGCCCCGAAACATAATTTTCTTCCTGAAATGGGCTGGGATAACCTTCTAAAATGAAATCTGGCCATTTACCTGCCGGCGGATCATTTTTCGCAATTTGCGCCTTTATTTTCGCATTTTTAAGCTCCCACTCGCTCCAATCGTTATGATTATTGCCCTCAACTTGATGGCTTGAAGTCGCCGCCCCCCAGTAAAAATCTTTGGGAAATTTGTGGTTCATTTAATAAATTTTAATAACCGAGAATTTTACCTCTTATTTTTTTAAAAATTTTTATCATTAAATAAGAAGCTATACTTCTATTCTCAAAATGCTTCTGGTAGAAATATTTATCCGACGCATCAAAAAAAATATCTTTCGAAGCAACCACTGAACCGTAGTGAAATACTTTTATAAAAGGGTTGTAAAAAATTTTATATCCCAACTTCATAGCCCGCAAACATAAATCTTCTTCTTCTTTATATAGAAAAAATTTTTCGTCAAATCCCCCGAGTTTATCAAAAATCTGCTTGGAAATTAAAAAGAATGCGCCCGATACCCATGCAACTTCACCTACTTTATTTCTTTCTCTCCAGTAACTTGAACCTGTTTTTCTGGTAAGCCAGCTTTTAAAACCCTTCAATTCTCCATGGTCCCAGGGTTGAATCCCGTCTTTGCTCATTAATAGAGGACCGGCAATAACGTCTCTTTTCAAAGAAACCGCAAATTCTACTATTCTTTCCACGGTTTTACTTTCAATAAATTTAATATCTGCATTTAAAAACAAAAGGAATTTACTTTCGGCTTTTTTTGAAAGTAAATTATGCCCTCCGCCAAAACCTAAATTTTTATCCGAATAATAAAAACTGATTTGTTTATCTTTGTATTTTTCTTCCAAGTCAGCCAAATTATCACCCGAGTCGTTTTCGAGAATTAAAATTTTAAAGGAAATATTGGAGGTTTTTAAGTCCCCAAGAACACCGTCTATACAATCAGATAGATATTTTTTTGTTTTATAATTAACTATTTGAACAACTAAATCCAACATATTATATTTTTTTAATGCCTATCCAGATATTTTTATTTTCCAGTTTTGTTTCGGATTCAATGTCGAATTTTTGCGCCCGCTTTAATTGAAAGTTTCTGGCGTTTATTTCTTTAATAAACGAAATAGAGTGTCTGTCTAAAATTCCTTCAATTTCTTTTTCCGTTTGGATAAACACCGCGATTTTGTCCTGCGGCTTCAAACCAGCTTCCTGCCTTAAATCCTGAACCATTCTTATTAATTCCCTGATTATTCCCTCCTCTTTAAGTTCGGAGGTGATTTTCGTGTCCAACTCGATTTCTCCGCCAGCTGGCGGATTTATCTTCTCGTCATAAATTACTTGTTTTACATTGATTTCTTCAGCTAAAATTTTTAACAACTCGCTGCTAATTTTGATTTTTGATTTTTGATTTTTGATTTTGAGCGAAGCGAGTGGTTGCCTTACTTTAATGCCCGCTTCTGCTCTTTTTGCCAACGCCAAACTCGCCGTTTTACGGATTTCCTCCATGCTTTCCGTTAACTTTTTGTCTGTCAGTTTTTTGTCCGCTTTGGGCCAATTATCAAGATGCACCGACTCTTTATTTTTTTTAGTTTTAAGCGAAAAATAAATGGCCTCGGAAACAAACGGAGAAAACGGAGCCAATAATTTTGAAGACTCCAAAAGCACATGGCGCAAAACAGCGGAACAATCGTCAAAATCTTTTTTATTTTCCGGCCGTTGCAACCTTCTTCGTGAGCGCCGGATATACCAATTGGACAAATCATCAAGAAGGGCCGCGAAAGAACGGGAGGCTTCGGTAAGATCATAACCGTCCATTTTTTTAGTCATATTAAAAATGGTTTCGTTTAATCGCGCCAAAATCCATTTATCCAGAATGTTCGTAGTTCGTAGTTTGTAGTTTGTAGTTTCCTTATTGGCGTATAATTCGTAAAATTTATAAGAATTGACAAATCTGTCAATTATTTTTCGTTTTATTTCTTCCACCATCCGGTCAGAAACCCGGTAATCTTCGCCTATTGGCGTGGAAGAAAGAAGAAAAAACCTTAAAGCGTCAGCCCCAACTTTTTCAAAAATAATTTCCGGTTCGGTGTAATTTTTAAGCCGCTTGCTTAATTTCTGGCCGTCTTCCGCTAAAATCAATCCGTTGGCAACCACATTTTTAAAAGCCGGCTTGTCCTTTCCTAATCCGATATTTTTTAAAGTTAAGGCGGACGCCAAAACATGAAGCGTATAAAACCAGCCGCGGGTCTGATCTATCCCCTCGGCGATGAAATCGGCCGGGAAAGTGTTTTCAACGAGTTTTTTGTTTTCAAACGGATAGTGCCATTGGCCGTAAGGCATAGACCCTGATTCAAACCAGCAATCGAAAACTTCGCTGATTCTTTTTGCGGGCTTTCCGCAATGCGAGCATTTTATTTCAAAATCATCTATATAGGGCCGGTGCATATTAAGCTGGCCTGTTTTGTCTCTAGGAATTTTTAAAAATTCAATCTCCCTGGCTTCTGCGTTTTTAATATAATTTTTCTTTGCTATTACTGTTTTTTGGTCGGAAAGCCCGATGCCAACGGATTCCAAAAGCCACAATGGATCGCCGTGCCCGACTATTAAAATATTTTTATTTTTGTATTTTTTCTCTAATTCCAGCATGAAATCAACCATTCGTTTTCTCACATCAGCCAAATTTTCGCCTTTTTCCGGAGCCTTTTTAAATCTGCTGATTTCATTGCCGTAAAATTTAAAAAGTTTTTCGTTAGGGCCGCCGTTTAACACTCCAAAGTCCCACTCCCTAAGACGAGTGTCAAAATTAATTTTTATGCCGATTTTTTTTGAAACGATTTGAGCGGTTTCTTTGGTTCTTAAAAGATCGGAGGAAAAAATTAAATCAATTTTTTTGCCCGCTAATTTGGCGGCGGATCTTTCCACTTGCGTTCTCCCTTTTTTGGTAAGGCCGTTGTTTATTTTTTCCGGATAAGAAGCAAGAAATTCCAAATCGTTGGAGCTCGCGCCGCCATGGCGGAGAACAAAATATTTATTTCCCGATCCTGATGAGGCATCCGACAATTCTCGCAAAGAGCCAAACGCGGAAAAATGGCCGCCGTCGCATTTAAAAACCGGAAAGGGAGCACCCCAAAACCTATTTCTGGAAATCCCCCAGTCACGAGCTTCTTTCAGCCAGTTTCCAAAACGGCCCACCTTAAGATGCGCGGGCGCCCAGTTTATTTTTTTATTGTTTTTAACAAGCTGACTCTTAATTTTTTTTACCGCCACGTACCAACTGTTTAAGGCATAGTACAAAAGAGGAGAATCGCAACGCCAGCAAAAAGGATAGGTGTGGGTTATTTCTTCTGTTTTATAAATTAAGCCGCGGGACTGAAGATTTTTTATAATCTCCGGCTCAACACTTTTAACGAATTTCCCTTCCCATTCATGAACAGAGTCTTTGAAATTGCCACTTTCATCAACAGTATGGAACATCGGCAATTTATATTTTTTACCCAATTGAAAATCATCCTCTCCGTACATTACCGCGGTATGAACAATGCCCGTGCCGTCTTTTGTTGAAACAAAATCCGCTGGCAAAACTTTAAAAGCATTTTTAATATTATCGATCTTTTGTTTAAAAATAGAACCGAAAAGCGGCTCGTATTTCTCTCCTTCTAAATTTTTTCCTTTGAATTCTTTAAGTACTTTATATTGTCCGTTTAAAACCTTAAGTAAATCCTTGGCTAAAATATAACTATCACCGCCTTGTTTTACCAAAACATATTTTACGTTCGGCGCCACAGCCAAAGCGACATTTCCGGGCAAAGTCCAGGGGGTCGTGGTCCATGCCAAAAAATAAGTTTCGTCCTCCCCTTTTTTCTTAAACTTTACGTAAATGGAATTGTTTTTGGTTTCTTTATATCCCTGATTTACTTCAAAATTAGAGAGCGGAGTTTCACATCGCGGACAATAAGGCGAAACGCGGTAGTCTTTATAAATTAAATCTTTATCCCAAAGTTTTTTAAAAACCCACCAGACCGATTCGATATAATCGTTGTCCCAGGTAAAATAAGAATTTGAATAATCAGCCCAGCGGCCAACCCTCTTTAATGTTTTTTCAAAAATATCCAGAGAGTCAAGGCCGGAAGCGCGGCAGGCATTATTAAATTTTTCTATACCCATTTTTTCAATGTCCTTTTTGCTCTTGATGTGAAGTTCTTTTTCGATTAAATATTCAACCGGAAGTCCATGGCAATCCCAACCTACCCGCCTCTCTACCTTAAAGCCGGCCATGGTTTTATAACGCGTTATCGCGTCTTTAATGGCGGTGGCAAGAATATGGCCATAATGAGGGGTTCCACTTAAAAAAGGAGGTCCGTCAAAAAAAGAAAAAGTCGGCTTATTTTCTCTTTGCTTGATGGATTTTTCGAAAACTTTGCCGTTGTCCCAAAACTCAAGAACTTTTTGCTCAATTTCGTCGGCGTTGTAATTTTTGAGGTCTTTTAACATCGTATCATTAAAATACAGAAAAAATGGCTTTATTTCAATCCCACATCTTTAGAAGATTGCGCTTTTAAAAACGGCCCCTTTCTTCTCTATGTTCCTCTTTCTAGCACATACTAATTATTTTACAGAAACTAACCTAGCGTAAGCCGATGCAGGGTTTTTACTTTTAAAAATACAAGAACCCGAAACAATAATATCGGCGCCGGCTTTTTTTACAAGTTTGGCGGTTATTAAATCAATCCCGCCGTCGATTTCAACTACGGCTTTTGGAAATTTGGACTTGATCCACTTTATTTCCTGCAAAACGGATGAGTTGAATTTTTGGCCGGAGAATCCGGGCTTCACCGCTAAAATTAAAATGAATTTAAAATCTCTTAAATATGAAAAGGCTTTTAACGCGGGGGAGCTGTATTTTATCGCCAACCCGATTTTATTTTTATATTCCAGGAGCGGCTTGATGTTTTTTATCGCCTCAACATGGACTAAAACTCTTTTGGCGCCCGCCCTGATCCAGTCCCCCGCTATTTTTTCCGGGTTTTCCGCCATTAGATGGACTTCTAAATTCAGTTGGTGTTTTTTCGCTATTACGTTTAAAAGCTTTAAATCCGAAGGAGTGATTTTTGTTTTTGCTCTGGTGAATTTACCGTCAGAAATATCCAATTGAACCCATCCGTTTTTTGGTAAAAATTTCGCCGCTTCTTTGAGTTTTTCTTTCGCGCTTTTAAAATCTTTGCAATTTATAACAGGAAAAACTTTCATAACTTTGTCTTTAGCTTAAGTTTAAAATTTCTTTAAATTTTTCTTCTTCCTCTTTTTTAAACGGCCCGATAAAAGCTAAATTCATCTTATTGTTTTGAAAAACGTCTTTCGCCACATTAATAATGTCGCTTTCTTTAACCGCCTCGATTTTTTTTATTACCTCTTCCGGCTCTTCTATTTTTCTTTCTAAAATCTCTTGCTCTCCGTAAAATCCGGCTAAGTCGTCAGAGGTCTCTAAGCCCAATATTAACCTGCCGATTATGTGTTCCTTAGCCATACTAAGTTCATTATTAGAAACTCCTTCCTCTCTGATTTTTTTCAATTCTTCCAAAACCGCTCCCAAAACAGGCTTGAATTTCTTGTTTCCCACGCCCGCTGACACGGCGAAAAATCCATGGTCGGTAAAAAGATCGGTCCCCGCTCTCACATAATAAACTGCGCCCATTTGTTCACGGACTTTTTGCCAAAGCCGCGAACTCATGCTGCCGCCTAAAATGTCGCTTAAAATTCCGAGTGGATACCTTCGGTCGTCAAAAACATCAAACGCTCTGAAACCCAAAACAAAATGCGTCTGGTCGCTGTCTTTGTATTTTATGGATACTAGCGGCTCGTTTTGGCTCTCGATTACTTTGGCTTTAGAATTTTTTTCTCCGATTTTAAAATCTGAAAAATATTTTTTTACTTGGTCAACGGCTTTCCCCTCGTCAAAATTGCCCGCGATAGTTATGACTGTTGATTTTGGAAGATAGTGACTGTTTCTATAATTTAAAAAATCTTCCTGGGCAATTTTTTGAATATTTTCTTTAGGACCCAATATCCTCCAACCAGCCGGCTGGTCTCCGTATAACAATTCCAAAAACACATCCCAAACTCTTACGTGCGGCTGGTCCTCGTTTAAATTTATTTCCTCTATAATAACCCCCCGCTCTTTTTCTATTTCTTTGCTGTCAAAAAGAGGATTCAGATAAATATCAAAAACGACATCCAGAATTTTTTCAAAATGGTTTTTTCTGGATTTTGCCCAATAACCGGTTGTTTCGTGGCTGGTAAAAGCATTGTAAGAAGCACCGATACCGTCGAGCTCCGATGAAATAGCTAAGGCCGAAGGTCTTTTTTGCGTACCCTTAAAAACCATATGCTCCAAAAAATGGGAAATGCCGTTAATTTCTTTTGCTTCGTATTTCGAACCTGCTTCCACCAAAACCGACACCGTTACCGCCAAATTACCCGGTTGAGGAACCAGAATAATTCTTAATCCGTTTTCTAATGTGATTTTTCGGTGCATGATAAATAATATTTTATTTTAATTAACTAATCGCGCTTCCGGGATTAACTTCTTTATCCGGAACCAATAAAACCGGGCCATTCTCATCGCCCGCAGCTAAAAGCATACCTTGGCTCTCAAGACCCATTAAAGAGCGTGGCTCAAGATTGGCGACAATAACTATTTTTTTATTAATCAAAGTTTGCGGTTCGTAGACCTTCCCTATACCAGCAATAATTTGCCTTTCTCCTTGTCCTGAGCCCGTCGAAGGATCGTTATCGCCTAAACTAATCCGCAATTTGACGAGCTTTTCGGAATTCTCAACTCTTTCAACTTCAATAATTTCGGCAACTCTCAAATCAATTTTTTTGAAATCCTCAAAACTAATCATGTTACTGAACGAGCGTTGAAATCCGTTCTTTTTTCTTGCTGAAAAAGAAAATATAAAGGATTTCCAACACCGCCATGGTGTTTATTATAAGAAGGGCAATAAACCACCATTTGTCGTTGTTTTTGGCTGCTTTCCATAAAGCCACTCCCTTCCACGGTAAAACCCATAAAACCGTTAACAAAACCAGCCAAATATTATCCAAAAAAAATTGGTTAATCATCTTTTATGGTTGCAAAATATCTTCAGTCCGACCATTTATGGAAATTATAACATCTTTTACTCCGGGGAATTGTTTAGCCGTACTTACAATTTGAGCGCGAATGGAGGTCACCCGGCACGAGCCGCCGACTCCCTGCTCTAACGTCTGGTCAAAATCAGCCTTAACCACGCCGTCTTCTATGTATAAACTCTGGATTTTAACTCCGGGATTTATGCTCGTAAAATAGCCGTTATTTTTTTCCTTGTCAGTGGGCCCCTTAAACAATTCTTCCAAAGCTATCCGGCCGACGCTTGGACTTCTGAAAACCGTTCTTTCAACCGAAAAAACCTTATTGCAGGAAACAGCGAGGTCTAATTTATTATTATTGAAAAACGCCTTAACCGTCATTTTATCGAATTTCAAAGTATTGGCTATTTTTTCAACGTGGTCTTTATCCGCGTAAAGCATAAAAAGCGAAAAATTTATTCCCGATATGGACAGCGCTCGCGGATAATTTATAACAAATAAGGCTTGGTTGTTCGACTCTTTTGGCTGGTCAGCGGACGGAATAATTATTCTTCCCTCTTGGCCATCGATCTGAACGTTTTTTATGGAGGGGTTCGAGCCGTAAGGCCGCGTGCCCTTATTGATTTCACTTCTGACCGTATCATCAAGAAACAATCCGTCGTTTCCAGCCGCATTAACACTGAAAAATCCGTCCGAACCCTTATAGGCGGTATAAATACTGCCTGTTAATTTGTAAGACGGGTCGGCTTTCCAGGAAGAAGGATAAGAAAACGAAACCTGAAAAACAGAATTAACATAAACCGCCAAATTTTTCTTTGACCTGAATTTTAAAGGAATCGAAACTTTGTCTATTTCACTTCCGTCTTTTGCCGAATAATCAAAAACATCGAGAGCGATGTCGGAGTTGTCCTGCAGACGCTGTGTCGGAAGATAAATTTCTTTTTCAAAATCGCCGTATTTGCCGATATCGGGAGCATTGGCATATACGCCGGATTCGTAAATTTTCTGGCCGGAAATACTAACACGAATATTGAGCTGATTTTCAAAAACCCGCGCCCTGCCTTTAACGATGAACGATTCGGAAACTTCCGCGTTTGGAATGGGAGAAAAAACAACGATATTGGGCATTCTTGTTATTTTGAGCTCGTTTAAAACAAGAATATTGTCTTCATTCAATTTACCCGTTGCGTCAACTAAAAATCCGTTTTGAAAATCAAAAGTTATGATATTTCCGTCTTGGTCTAACAATTTCGTGTCGGCCGTCACCGACAAACGAAAATCTTTGTCGTCTTGAGTTTTAATTGTTATTAAATTCGCGCTAGAATCAATGTTCTTAATTTCTCCGGAAACCGTCGCTTCTTTAACGACAAAATCCGCCGGCTTAACGTTCTTATAATAGTTAAGATAAATATAATACGCCCCGATTCCAACTAAAATTCCTAAAATTAAAAATATAATTTTTTTGTTCATTTGATTATTTTAGCAAAAAAATAGGCGGCGCGAAACTCACACCGCCCCCGTACCAGAAAATCGCCCACTTTTTTGCCGTCAAAGGAGTGAAGCAACACATGCGGCACAATTATTCTTCGTGCATATCCAACACGGACACTCGCGGCTACTGACTTTTCCGCAAGCGTGGATCGGAATTTTGTCTTTGCTTCGATCGACCCTCTCTGTGGCGCGCTTCGCCGTTTCCATCATGTCGAGCGAAACCCCATCCTTAATCACCGGTACTTGGCTACGTGTCATTTTATTCACCCCCTTTTTCTATGCAGTATTAAAATAATTAAGTGCAATATAGCCCAAAGCTATTGGAAATAGTAAAAGGTATAACTAGTCTAATGTCAATCAAAAAATATATTTCTAAATTTTTCCTTTTTTAATGTCGTCTCTGATTTTCTCTATATACGAATTGAAAAAATAAAGGTTGTGGAAAGTTAAAAGTTTTAATGGAGTAATTTCTTTAGCTTTCAGAAGGTGCGTTATATACCCGCGCGTGTAATTTTGGCATACAAAACAACCGCATTTTTTATCTAGCGGATTCTTGTCTTTTAAAAATTTTGTTTTTGACATATCAACACGTCCGGAAGACGTAAAAGCGTAGCCGTGCCGCGCGTAATGGGTGGGCACAATACAATCAAAAGTATCCACTCCGGATTTTATAATTTTAGGAATATCCTCCAAATGGCCAATCCCTAAAAGATGCCGGGGCTTTTCGTCGGGCAATTCTTTTATGGTCCAATCTAACATTTTTATCATCGTATTTTTGTCTCCGCCGAATTCTCCGCCAATACCAAAGCCGTCAAACGGAAGCGAGCCGATGAATTTCGCGCTTTCAATTCTTAAATCTTTAAATTTTCCGCCTTGGGTAATGCCAAAAAGCGCCTGTTTCGCCGGTTTATTTTCCAGACAAATTTTTGCCCAGCGGTGAGTTTTTACAAGAGATTTTTTAGTATATTCATAATCCGCTAAAGGCGAAGTGCATTCGTCAAAAGAGAAAATTATGTCCGCTCCGAGGGCCTCTTGGATTATCATCGACTCTTTCGGACCGAGAAATATTTTTTTGCCATCAACGGGCGAATTAAAATAAACTCCATCGTTGGTGATTTTTATATTTTTGGGCTGCTGTCCTACTAAAATTGAGGAGTTGGATTTCTTTTTTAAAATTTTTCCTACTCCGTGGTCGCTGCCAAACCCCAGAGAAAAAACTTGAAATCCTCCCGAATCAGTCATTAGAGGCTTTTGCCAATTCATAAATTTATGGAGCCCACCGAAAGATTTGACTCCTTTTTCTCCGGGCTTCAAATGAAGATGGAAAGTATTGGCGATTAAAATCTGCGATTTGGCCTGTTTAACTTCTTCGCTGGTTAAAGTTTTAACAACCGCTTGAGTGGCAACGGTTACCAGGGCCGGCGTTTCCACAACGCCGTGGGAAGTTTTTAAAACGCCCAAACGGGCGTTCGATTTTTTCGATTTTTTTAAAATTTTGAATTCCAGCATTTAATCTTTTGCTATTGTGTTTAAGAATCTTTCGAAAAAAGGTTTTTCCTCTTCCTTTAATTTATAACCGGAAATTTTTTCGATTAAAGACAGGTTTCGCTTGGCTTCCCTGTTGCCTTCGCGCATAATTTCTTTTGCCTTGTAAAAATCGTGCCAATCATAGCTTAAAACAACCGGCTTTAAAACAACATCGGCTTTTTCCAAAATCGGCTTGGCTATCTGGTATTCGGCAACCGAAGCGACTTCTCCAATAAGCGAAGGGATGTGGGAAATTCTAAATTCCTCCTCGGAAAAATCAACCCATTTACTGGAAACATCCACGGCAATAACAATGTCCGCTCCCATTTCTTTTACAACGTCGGCAGGAACCGGATCGCAAAGACCGCCATCGGTTAACATTCTCTTATTGAATTTAACGGGTTTAAAAAATATTGGAATAGCGCTTGAGGCTTTGATGGCGGTTTCGAGATTGCCTTTTTTTAAAATAACTTTTTCTCCGTTATTTACGTCGGTTGCCACCGCCCAAAAAGGAATTTTGCATTTTTCTATTTTTTTGTCTCCCAAGCCGATTTCCAGAAGCTCAACAATTGATTTATCTTTAAATAAATCGCCATTTTTCAAAATTTTCCTTTTGGAAAAAACATCATGATTATCAATTTTTAAAAAAAGATTTTCCAGAAAAAGAATGTCCTTGGTCATCGCGTACCAGCCGCCTATAAGCGATCCCATGCTGGTGCCGGCGATAAAATCAATTGGAACTCCAGCTGATTCTAAAACCTTAATAACTCCTATATGAGCCAATCCTTTTGCTCCGCCGCCGCCTAAGGCAAGGCCGATCCTTCGGCGCTGCTCGGGATCGCCCTGAGTTTGTCGAAGGGCGATTTTTTTCCGCTCGGGTTTACGGCTTTTTTTATCGATGAATCCGGTCTTGGTTCTGATTTTCGCTTTTAGAATAACGGCTTTTTTCTTAATTTTCTTCATGTTTATTCAACATTAAACATTTTCTTTCTTATAGGCAAGTTGCCGATAAAGGCAATAATTGCATGCCTCGCTTGGTTTGGGAATATCCGTACTGTCTAGAACTTTCTTTATGTGGTTAATAGTCGGCTCAACCCACGAGTCGTCGCCTTCGTAAGGAATAAGAAATATGTCAAAATCCAATTTGTTATCAAACAATTCCCTGTCTTTTAAGGCATTAGCGTAAACAAAATAACCGAAGTCGGAAACTTTAAATCCGTTGCGTCTAAAAAGCCATTGATAGACTTCCATCTGTCTCTTGTATGATTGTCTATATTCGGCGTCTAAAGTTATTTCAGCCGTTGTGCTGGTGGCTTTATAATCGACAATAAATAAATTTTCATCTTTATCGATCCAAATATCGTCAATCGCGCCTGATATCGTAAATCCGGTTTGCGGATGGATATATTGAATCCCTTTAAATGTATTTCTCCAAACATCAATATTGGGATCGCTATAAGGAACAGCGTCCAGGCCGTTTTCTTTCATTAGCGGGTGCGGAGTCTGGTTTTGCCGGTGAATGTCGAATTCTTTTTTTAAAAGCGCGTCCACGGCGCCGTTTAAAGTGAAAGGAAATCCCGGCGGACGCTTTACGTTAAGTTTAAAATCCAAATAAAAGCAGCGCGGACATTCCACGAACAAATCTATTTTTGACCGGCTGAGTTTTTTTACTTTTCCGCTTAAATTATTTTTGAACATTTATGAATTATATATCATATAAACACTTGTACCAATTTTATCTGTGTGGACAGAATATTATTTCAACTTTTCAATTCGTATCCCGATCAAGCGAATTAATTTTCTTTTCGGGTTTTCCCGCTTGTCAAAAAAAGGCGCCAGAAGCTTAAAAGCTTCGAATTGAAGGGATTTTAAATCCGAGCTTGGTTTGGTCAAAGTGCGCGAACGGTTTTTTGTTTCAAATCCTGCAAAACGAATCGTGACAATTATTGTTTGAAAATTTTTAAATTCGCTTTTTTCAAATCTTTCGAAAACGCTTTCGCAAAGATGGTTAAAACGATTCATAATAATTTTCGAATCAAGCGTGTCTTTTAAAAATGTTTCCTGTTCTCCGATAGATTTTATTCCATATTTTTCAACTATCGGCGAATCGTCAATACCTCGGATTTTAAAATACAAATCCTGGCCCCATTTACCGAACATTTTTTTAAGCTCTTCTTTTGAAAAACTCTTTAAATCTTTCACTGTCGCAATTTTTTTGTTTTTTAAATCCTCTTCGGTTTTAGGACCAATACCGGGAATTTTACGGATAGGAAAATTTTCCAAAAACGCTTCTTCTTTCCCTTTTTCCACAACCGTTAAACCGTCAGGTTTTTTAAAATCCGAAGCGATTTTAGCGATCAGCCTATTCGAACCGATACCGATTGAACAAGTCAATTTTTCTTCTTTTTCTATTTCGTTTTTTATCTCATTACAAATTACTTCGGCTTTTTTAAGCGAACCGGAATCACTTAAATCAAAATACACTTCGTCTATGCTCGCTGACTCAACCAGCGGCGAGAATTTTTTAACGATTTTTAAAATTTTTAAGGACGATTTTTCGTATTTTTTAAAATTTGGGAATAAAAAAATAACCGGCGGAAGACCTTTTTTTCTGGAATCTTCTGACATTTGCCACGCCTTCGAAATCGGCGTTGCTGAACGAATGCCATACTTACGAGCTTTATAGTTGGATGTAGACACGACTCCCCGGCCATTACCTTCCATAGGATCGGCCCCGACCACAATAGGCAGGCCTTTATATTTTGGCCGGTCCCGTTCTTCAACCGCAGCGAAAAAAGCATCCATATCCAAATGGGCAATAATACGAGTCATAAGCAATAAACAACTCAATTTCCAGCCGCAGTTTCAAAATACTTCGGCTGGATTATGAATCGCCTATTTTTTTGTTAATGACGGCGAAACAACGGCCAAATAGATGGCTGAAAGGCCGACAAGGGCGTAAATAACTCGGGAAATAGCTGACATGGCGCCAAAAATACCAGCAACCAAATCAAAACTAAAAAATCCGACAAGTCCCCAGTTAAGCGCTCCGACCAAAACCAAAACTAAGGCGACCCAGTCAAACGCGCTGAGAGCTCTCATATGTTTTGGAATAATTTTTATCTTTTCCTGTCCGCAGACAGGCGGTCGACCTTTCCCTGCAATGGTCCGCCGTAAGGCGGATAACTACGGGGTTTGTGTACGTCGATAAACTTCGGTATTAAATTTTCAAAACTTCTTTTACCTTATCGGCAACGTCCTGAAGCTTCCAGTTCGGCTTAACAAAATAAAAAGACGGTTTGTATTCCTCGATGTTTTTTTTAAAAGAATTTTCCGCTTTCAAATTAGTAACAAATATTACCGGCAAAGATTTACCCCATCCGCTCTGTCTGATTTTTTTAATCATCGTAAGCCCGTCCATTTTTGGCATAACGATATCCGACACTATTACATCCGGATGATGTTGGGCGGCTAATTTAAAACCCTCTTCGCCGTTTTTAGCCTCCAAAATACCGAGACCCTCATGATATAATTTACTGCTTATCATTTTTAATACATGGGACTCGTCTTCAACAATAAGAACTGTTTTTTGAGGGCCTTTACTCATAGATTATTATTATAATACAACCTCAAGTTTTTTCCAAATTGTCGGGCTGCCGGGAATTGAACCCGGTCTACATGCACCCCATGCATGCGTACTACCGGTATACTACAGCCCGCCCCCACACCAAATGAGGATTGAATCAAATCTAAAGATTTGATAAAGCGAATTTTTACAAATTCGAATATCCTCGTTCTGGTGTGGGGGCCCGAATACTTAATTATACAAAAATTGCCCGTTTGGGCAATTTTACGCTTTCTGTTTTTTCATGCAGTTGGTGCAAGCCAAAACACGCTTTCCGTCCGGAAGCTTAAACTTCTGCAAATTCGGATATTTTCTATTTTGCGCGGTTGGATTATATTTTCCGCGAAGCTTAACTCTTGTGCCCCGAATAATAGAACCCTTGCCGCAAATTTTACAACTCCTCATAATAATTATTTGAATAATAAAAACGTGGGCAATGCAGGGATCGAACCTGTGGCCTCTTCGATGTGAACGAAGCGCTCTACCACTGAGCTAATTGCCCACCCGTTAGAAATATTAACGGGAGATCGTACTTATTGCAATTCCATAATTGCCCCTACTTCTTCAAGTTTCTTTTTGATTTCTTCCGCTTCCTCTTTCTTTACTCCCTCCTTAATCGCTTTCGGAGCGCTTTCCACTAAATCTTTGGCTTCTTTTAATCCCAATCCGGTTATTTCCTTAATAATTTTGATGACGTTAATTTTTTGCTCGCCGCCGGACTTAAGAACTACATTGAAAGAAGTTTTTTCCTCGCCTGCGCCTGCGCCTGCTCCGGCTGCTCCGGCTGAAACCGGCATCGCGGCGGAAACTCCGAATTTTTCCTCAATAGCTTTTACCAATTCCGCTAATTCAACAACCGTTAATTTTTCTATTTTTTCGATGATATCGTTAAATTTTTCTGCCATATTTTAAATAGTGTTATTTTTCGACCATTTGATTTTTCTTTTGATCCAAGACATACAAAAACATTTTAATCGGAGCAGTAAGCACGCCGGCTAATTGCCCTAAAATTATTTCCCTTGACGGCAACTGGCCTATTTTTTTTACATAATCGCCTTCTAAAAATTCGCTTTTTTCCAAATCGTACGCTCCTAAAATCTTAAATCCCTTTTTCTCCACTTCTTTTGAAAACTTATAAATCGGGCCCGCTACTTCAGTGATATCCTTTGGAGAAAATATTGTTCCGAGTTGGCTTTCAAATCTCTCCGGATCAAAATCAACCTGTGAATTTTCAAAAGCAACCCGCATAAGCTTTTTCTTGATAACCTTGTATTGGGCCCCTAAATTCTTGACTAATCTCCTTAAAGCCTTGACCTCTTCGACACTAATGCCGGTAAAATCGGTAAAAAACAAAATTTTACTGCCTTTTAACAGATTTTTAACATCGCCGATTATATTTGTTTTTTGCTGTTTTGTAAGCATTTTAAAATAAAAAAACGGCTTTTGGCCGCAGAAAATAAAATCGCTCATCCTCTACAGGACTTATTGAACGCCTGTTTTCTGCGGAAAGTAAAAACATAATAACAAATACGGCTCTCGTGTCAAGAGCGGATTATTTTCTTACGAAAGCCTCCCTGGGAGAAAGACCCGAGGCTCTGCGCGCGGGCCAAAAGCCGGAAACTACTCCGATAATAGATGAGAGAATCAAAGTCGCCACCATAAACCAAAAAGGCGCAACAAATAACGTAAAGGGCTTGCCGCCGAAACTTCTGGCCAATATATTCAGTCCCAAATTAGCCAGCTGGCCTCCGCCCACTCCCAGAATTATTCCTCCCGCTCCACCCAAAAACCCCATCATAAAAGATTCCATTAAAAATAAATTTTTAATGTCTCTGTCGGTTGCGCCCAGCGATTTCATTATTCCGACTTCGTAAATTCTTTCCAAAAAACCGACGATCATCGTGTTAAACATTCCTATTGCCGAAACAATCAAAGCCGCGATGCCGAATATGCCCAAAACCGTAGTTATGATGTTCATAACTTTAGTGGCCTGATTGACCAAATCAAGACGGGCCGATATTAAAAATCCCTTTCCAATAATCTCATCTCGAAGCTTTTCAATATTTTCAATATCCTTGGCTTTCATTAAAATCGATCTGAAAAAAGGCGGTTCCTTCGATAAGGAATCAGATAGCGCGTAAACAAGCGGCGGTTGAAGTTCGTCTGATATTATTCCTTTTATTGGCAGAGGTCTTTTTGTGACTAGTTCGTCGTACTGGCCAAGAGTTTGAGTCGGAATAAAAATTTTTATAGTCGCCTCTTTGCCGAGCGATGAATTGTCGGGCGCTAAATTAAGAAGCTTCGCGGCTTGATTGGTTAAAATAACTCCAGGATCGTCTTCTTTAAATTCAGAGCCGATGTCGGGCTTTAAGCCGGAAAGCCGGAAAAAATTTGGGCGGATAATTTTTACCCCGGACAATCCGGTGGACTCGTCCAATTTTATTTCCCCTTCCGTAAAATCAGCCACTGGGCTGGTTTCTTCAATATCTAAAAGTTTGGAAATTTCTTCGAGTTTTTGGTAATCAATGGTCAAATCACTTTCCGAAGGATAAAAAGCTTCTAGCGTTCTTAAAGAATCTTCGGTTGTGACTAATTTGCCGATTAAAATATATTGCAAGCCGTATCCTAATGAAATTAAAAATAAAACCGTGCCGATTCCGACTGACATTCCAAAAATTGTCAGAAAAGTCCTAATCGGTTTTGTTTTGAAAATTCTGAGCGACAGACCCAAAAGATCTTTTACTGATAGACGATGGGAAATTTCATCCATTTTGATATTATAACCGATGTTCTAAGATTATTTAACCAGAACAGAGTAATCCTCTTCCAAAACCGAGCCAAGTTTTTCAAAAAGGCGCTGCGCCGCCCGCATTGAAAATCCGATTCCATATTTATTTCTAGATAAATTTAAAACTTTTTTAAAATCTTCGGCGGAAATGGCGTTTTTTATTCTTTCCGCGATTATTTCATCAAGCCTTATTTTCTGCTCATCGCTGACTTTCCCTTTGTAATCTTTAAGGAGCCAGTCGCGGATAACGGCGGCTTCGTGAGAAAGAGGAGCTGACGGATTTTTCTCGATTTCCATATGCGCTTGTTCGATTTCTTTTTTGCGCGCAACCAGTTCGCCGGTCGCTCTAGCGATTTTTGCAGCAGTCGGTTTCCAAAGACCCACTCCTCCATTTTTAAACGGCTTATCCAAAACCCCTCTAAAAACATCTTCGTCGATTTTATTTTCCAGTCGTTGAAAAAGGAAAAATTCGAATCTTTTTACCTCTTCGTCCGAATACCCGCGAAGCAATAGATGAGAAACCGATTTAGCTATTAATTCGTTGTCCGAGATATTCGGATAAAGGCTTTTTAAAACATGGGATGAAATAGATTTGGCCGCTCCGCCTTTTGTTGAAGCTTCTTCGGATTTCACGATTTCGCCGTCTTTTAGGTAAAAAATTTTTTTGGCGTCGCGCAAACTCCAAGCCTCGTGAGTAACCATAATAATAGTACGGCCGTCTTTCTCGTTTAATTCTTTTAAAAATTCCAAAACTTTGTTAGCGTTTTCCGAATCTAAATTTCCCAGAGGCTCGTCGGCAACAATAATCGGCGGGTTATTCGCCAAAGCGCGGGCGATGCCTACTCTTTGCTGCTGTCCGCCCGAAAGTTCGGAAGGGTATCTTTCTCCCAAATCTTCAATACCTAAACGGCTTAAAAGCCGCTTTGCCTCTTCCTGCCTTCTTTCAAGAGAAATGCCCAAAAAAGCCATTGGCAAGGAAACATTGTCCAAAACAGAAAGCGAAGGAATCAAATTGAATTGCTGAAAAACAATTCCTATCCCCACCTGCCGATAAATCGCCAATTCTTTGGGAGTAAATTTGCTAATGTCTTTTCCGTTAATAAGGACGCCCCCCTCCGTCGAACTCCCCACCTCTATGCCGCTTATCGTGTAAAGCAAGGTGGTTTTACCGCAGCCGGACGGTCCGAAAAATGCCACGTATTCCCCTTTTGCTATTTCAAGAGAGATATCTTTTAAAGCCCTTAATTCGGTAGGCTTTCCTCGGTTGTAATAAAGATTCAAATTTTCCAAACGGATAAGGGGTTGGTCCATTATTTTTTAGCGCTTAAATTGTACTTTTTATCCACGACATCAATGAGCTTGATTAGGTCTTGAGGCAAATTTTCAGCTTTATCCAAAAACATTTCAGCGCCAAGTTTTTCGGCGCGTTCTCTATGAAACTTATCGCCATAAGAAGAAAATATGACAACTTTAACATTTTTTAGTTCCGGGTCGCTTTTAATTTTTTCCAATAAACTAAGGCCCGCTTCGGGGGTGGTAATAATTTTTCCGTCTTTATTGATAGGCATGACCAAATCCAAAAAAACCACTTCCGGCCGAGTTTCCGGATCCTTTATCATCTTTTCTCCCTTCTCGACGCCATCGGCGCATTCCACTTGGAATTTCGATTCAAGGCCATGCAACCAAAAAAGATCCTTAAAAAAAATCCGAACAGCTTCGTTGTCATCAATTAAAAGTATTATCGGTCTTTTATCAGCCATTAATTTATTTTAACAAATTTAAGAAATTTCGGCTCATCTATTGGCCGATATTTCTCATAAATTTGAAGGTGTCTTCGAAGTTTTTAAATATGACGTTAAAAATAGATTCGTTTTGGTTTGGTGTTATTATCGTTCTCGGACCGAAAATCGCTTCGTTGCCGCCGGAATCGGCGGATATGATTTTTATTTGATAAATGGTAGCTGGTTTGAAATTGGACAAAATAATGGTGTGTTCGGTCACATAGCTTTCCAAATTTTCTATTTTATTCGCCAATTCTTTATTTGGCGCGCTGCCCTCGCTGTAATAAACCGTTGAATTTGCCGGCTCGTCGGTTTTCCAGGAAATAATCGTTTGTATTCTGTCGGTGCGGCCCGGAACCAAAGCATTATCGACTTTAAAACTAGATATGATCGGCGGCTGGATGTCTTTGCTCGTTAATACGTAGAGCGGTTCTCCGGCTTCAAGCAAATTTCCTTTTTCATTATATCCGAAAACCTTTATTTCGTACTTTACGGCGGGCATCAAATTTTCTATATTCATTTCGTGATTTATTTTTTTCGCTTCTTCGGCCACGCGGTTAACGTCACCGGTCGCTAAATTTTTATATTCAACGATTGAGCTGGCCGGCTCGTCCGTGGTCCAAACGACTCTAAAGGACGTATTTTTAAGGTCGAGTATGTTGGCGCGCACTCTGGGAGCTCTAGTTACAAAAGTCATGTCTTTGCTCGAGCCTACAACATCGGGAATCCTGAATGACTTGGCGGCAAAATGATATTTAGTGTCCGGTTTTAATCCCGAGAGCTTAATCTCGTGTTCAACCGCTTTATTTGAAGTATCGGACGATTCAAGAACATAAGGATTTTGTTTGCTCGCGTCATATTCCGCTTCTGTCACATAGAAAACCGTGGAATATGATTGGACATTTGTTTTCCATTTTACGGTAGCCGAGTTTTCGGTAATGTCCTCGACTTTCGGCTCTTCGATAAACGGCGGCAATAAACTGGGAAGCAGGGTTTCAATTGAATTTTCTATTTCTGCTTCAAATTGCGCCGCGTTTTCAACTTTTTTCAAATCTTCAGACGAGTCGGCTATGTATTTAGTTATAAAAGTCTGGTCTTCGGAGGTGGAAAAATTACCGGCTTTATCTTGAGCTTTTACGGTAAAGTGATACGTGGCGCCAAGCCGCAAACCAGAAAGAGAGAAGGAATGGGAAGCCCCTAATTTGGACGAACCAGCAGTGGAACCGTACTGCTGGTCCCTGCCATAAAGAATGAATCCGGTCGTTGGCTCGTCGGTATCAAAAGTTATTGTTGCGCCAAACGCGGTTATTAAAGAAACTTGAATATTTGATATTTTAGGCGCCGTGGTATCACCAGTAACTGATCCGCCGCCGCCTATAGCTATGTATCTTATTTCTCCGGGTGCCGTGGTTGCAAATGTCAGTTCCGAGGAAGTGGCGCGGTTCTGACCTTCGTCTTTTGACTCCACATAAAACGTGTAGGTTGTTTCAGATGTCAGAGAACCCAAACTGACGACATGAGATCTGGTTAAAACTGAATCAAGTGTCGTGTAAGAATATGTGGATGAAGCGGTTCTATAATATGCTTGAGAAGTTGCCGACTCATCGGTTGACCAAATAATAACCGCGGCGCTGGAGGTTAGTACCGGCGTATTTACGCTTGAAATTGTCGGTGCTTTAAGATCGTAAGTGGTATTAAACGAATAATATGATCCGTTATTATTTTCCATTGAAGCACTGGAGCTGGCGTTAGTAGATTTTACATAATAGTAGTAGGTTACGCCCGGATTTAAATTGTTCAAAGAAACTCTATGCTCGTAAGTTGAACTGGAAACGTTGCCAACTAAAGCCGAACTGCCGACTTCCGTGGCGCCACTCAAGCTTGCGCTGACCGAATAATAAACGTAAGAATCGGAATCTACGTTGGTATTCCAGACAATAGTAGCTGATCTGTCGCCGGGAATCGCCGTTACGTTGGAAATAATCGGGCCGCCGACGGTGGTGAACTGATAGCCGCTTCCGTTATTCTCGTTCATTCCTTGATTATTGAAAATGTCTTTTGATTTGACTCTGAAATAATAAAGAGTGTTGGGAGAAAGACCGTTAATCACGATGGAATGGCTGGTTACCATAGTATTAACTGATTGAGCTACTAAATAAGTCGGACTTCCGGCTGAAAAATTTACTTCGGTGTCGGAAATTTCATCGGTTGTCCAAGTTATTTGCGCCCATGTGGATTGGGTTTGCGCGACAACAACATTTGAAATAGTTGGCGGGGTAGTATCCGTGCCTCCCTGGCCGTTAGGCAAATCACTGACTATAGCGGAAAATGAAGAAACATCTCCGTCAGTATCCAAAATAGCCACTCTATAATAATAGGTAGTTGATGAAGATACTGCCGTGTCCAAATAATAATTGAGGTTGATGTCGGTAATGGTATTAAACAAATTGTAAGTCGCGCCGTCAGTTGAGCGGTAAAATTTATAAGAATCAAATTGAGCCGTTGAAGTCGGCTGATAAACTCCCCAGCTGATAAATTCTCTATATATTCCGGCGCTTGCGTTTGATACGTCTTTTAAATCAAAGTTGGTTGGCGTTGACGGTGCCGTGGCGCCGATGATGCTGGAATTTCCCAAAGGATCTTTAACGCTAAGATAAACTTTCGGATAACCGGAGCTCGGCAAAATCCAGGTAGTTGTGGCATTAACGCTTGTGGAGCTGGCATTCTGCCACTGGCCGCTTGAAGCATTTAACCCGTCGCTGGATAAATCACTGTTATTGGAAAAGCGGTAAGAAATATTTGCATTATCGGAAATATTAAACGATAAAACGCTGGATGTTCCGCTAATAATAAAAGCGGAAACAGTCGGGCTTTTGGCGTCAAGAACAAAAGCGGCTGACACCGATGAGGTGGCATTATTGGCCGCCTCGTTATCATTAATGGTTATTCTTATCTGGGCGCTGCCGGCATAAATTTCGGGCGCCGAATTTGAAGCGCTCCAAGTCGCGGTGTAATTGGTAAAAGAAGCTTCGGAAACCGCTTTTCTATCAATATCTCCGGCCGCAAGCGTGGAGGAAGAAATTACCTGCCAACCGGCGCCGACGTTATATTCAAACGAGGGAGTAATGTATCCCTGATTGCCCGGCGAACCAGTTGTGGTATCGGGGTCTCTTATTGAATACGAAATAATTACCTTTCCGTTGTTGGGGTCGGTGGAGCTGGAAATTTGAGAAACCGTAATTCCGTTTGTTCCAAAAGAAGGGTTAAATTCCGGATAAGCGTTGACGACGTATTGGATTCTTACTTCGGGTACGGAAGGAACGTTTGTGCCGTTTGAGTTTAGAGTTACTTTGTACTGGAAAAATTGATCTTCTAAACCGTCTTTGGTGCTTGTCGGCAAGGCGGACGCTAAACACGAAACCGAACTTGCACTTTTAGAACAGTTGGCGGTGGAATTTATAAAATCAGTCCAGGTAGAACCGGCAAGACTGTTTGAAGAAGAAGCGGTTCTTAAAGACAAAACAATAGTTGAGGAGACTGGCGTATCCTCGTCCCAATTTATAGAACCCATTACATTACCGGAAAAGCCTGCGTCATACCCCGAAGAAATTATATATTGGCCGGTCGGATAATAATTGTAGCTGATAGTTACTGAATTTAAAGATGGGGTTTGAGAAGTGTCGGTTGTGCTTAAATTGGCTCTGTATTGGACATAACGATAGCCCGCTAACGCCGAAACATTTGAACCAGACGTTATTGATGTTTGCCAAGCTGTCCAAGAACCGTCAACGGTGGCCGTGTTCCCGGCTCGCGCGTCCATTGTTATCGCGGTGTTTGCTCCGGAACCGCTTGTGTCCCAGGTTAAATTAATGGCGGTATTATTTTGACCGGTATCAATAACCTCCGAAATAAAGGCGCCGGGAGAATAATAGGCTATTTGACCTATCACATATTTGTAAAAACCGGTGGCGGCATTGCCTTGTAAAACATAAATGTCGTTATCCGCTCCGTTTCTGACCATGAAACTGCCAATTCTAACCGCTGCCGGCACAGCAGTTAACGCTGTCCAAGAGTTGCCGGAAATGGAGTATTTATAAAAACCGGTGGCGGTATTGCCTTGTAAAACATAAATGTCGTTATCCGCTCCGTTTCTAATCATGAAACTGCCGTAGTTAATCCCTGCCGGCACAGCAGTTAGCGCTGTCCAAGAGTTGCCGGAAATGGAGTATTTATAAAAGCCCGTGGCGCCGGTTCCTTGTAGAAAATAAATATCGTTATCCGCTCCGTTTCTAATTATAAAACTGCCATAGCTAACCAATACCGGCGCAGAGGTTAGCGCTGTCCAAGAGTTGCCGGAAATGGAGTATTTATAAAAGCTCGTGACGGCAGCGCCCGGCAGAACATAAATGTCGTTATCCGCTCCGTTTCTAATCATAAAACTGCCGGGGCCAACCCATTCCGGCACAGCAGTTAGCGCTGTCCAAGAGTTGCCGGAAATGGAGTATTTATAAAAGCCCGCGGCGTTATTGCCCGGCAGAACATAAATGTCGTTATCCGCTCCGTTTCTAATCATGGAACTGCCGTTGCCAACAGCTGCCGGCACAGCAGTTAGCGCTGTCCAAGAGTTGCCGGAAATGGAGTATTTATAAAAACCCGTGGCGGCATTGCCTTGTAAAACATAAATGTCGTTATCCGCTCCGTTTCTAATCATGGAACTGCCGTTTTGAACAGCTGCCGGCACAGCAGTTAGCGCTGTCCAAGAGTTGCCGGAAATGGAGTATTTATAAAAGCCCGTGGAATAACCGCCCGGCAGAACATAAATGTCGTTATCCGCTCCGTTTCTAATCATGGAACTGCCGTTGCTAACCGCTTCCGACACGGCGGTTAGCGCGGTCCAAGAGTTGCCGGTTGCAATAGAAGACAAAATAATACTCGCCGAATTTCCAGATCCGCTGACAGTTGTGGTTGATAAAGCGCCGGCGTTAAAATCATTATCGGTTGTTTGCGTAGTTGAAGAAGTGGTGGAAATAACAGAAAGAGAATTGCCGTTGGTTATACTTGACGAAGTAGAATTATATTGAGTCCAGCCCGATTGGTTGCTTGCGTGAACGGCGGTGCTGGACGATTGATCGGTCCAACTTGTTTGAGTAAAAGTATAAGTGGCGGCGAAGGTTTCGGACAAATTTAAAAAAACGCTGACTAAAAATACCAGCGCAAGAAGCGCACTAAAAATTTTCTTTTTCTCAATCATTAATTTAATTATAGAACGATAAAATTTTAATTGATATGTGGATAACTTATAATAATTTGGGTTTTTAAATTTCGTAATTTTAAAAAAATAAATTGAAAATTTTAGGCGTTTTAACAATATAAATATAAACCCTGGATCGGGCCGTCACATCTGTTCTTAAAAAATCCTGAGATGCTTTTTGCTTTGTTCTACACTTGTTCTATAATTAAAATGGCCATATAATGATGTAAAGTATAAATTGTTCTGTTTGTTTAATTTTTGTTCTATAATAATAGATATGAATGACGATCTTTTGCCTATCCAAAAAAAAATTTTAGCAATATACGAGAAACACGGAGGAAATCTGCCTGCATTTCGGGAACTCTCAAAATTAATAGGAGTCTCCTCTACTAATACGGTGCATTACCATATTAAGCGATTAAAAGAGAGCGGTTATCTGCAAATCGGAAAATTTGAAAATGGAGTCGTAGAGCTAAATTTAAAAAATTTACTCCACCTTGAAAACAAAGGCGGGGTTTTTGTTTTACTGGAAAACAAAATTCCTTTTTTTGTTTCGAGTGGAAAAAATATTATGGAGGATATTTTTAAATTAATAACAGAGAAAAAAAATATTTTTGAAAAAATAAAAAATAGCAATCAAAAAATAATGATTGCTTATCATTTTATTGGAAACGAAAGCGAACGGGAAAATCTAAAAGATCATTTGCTGGAATTTTATAAAAACCAAAAAATGAAAATTCTTTAACGCAAATAAAAACACTCGCTTAAGCGAGTGTTTTTATTTTATTACAAAACCGATTTCATTACTGAACGCTTGCCGAAATACCAAGCCGTTACTCCAACCGCGATCAAAAGTAAAATAATATAAAGCCAGGGACCAGTGAAGATTCCTCTGAGCGCGTCCAAAAGCGATGCGCCGAATCCGTTTGTTTCCCCTTCAATGACTCTCGCCGTCGCGTAAGATTCGACTGATTGAAAATTATTATTCTTGTCGTAATACTCCAGCGTTCCTCCAAAAATCAGAACACTGTTTTGCTTCGCGTCGCTGTTAATACTTACCTTAACCGTAACCAAGCCTTGCGTCTTAGCTCCAATTTTCCCGAGATTAAAAGTTAATATGCCATTTTCTCTATTTGAAACTCTCGGGCTGGCGCTTAAATATTTTACCTCCGCCGGAAGCGCGATTTTTAAAACAACATCATTTATAGCCGAAGAGTTATCGTTTCTGAATGTTGCGGAAAGAGTTATGTCGTCTCCGGCATTAACTTCTTCGTTATCAAGCGAAAGATCCAACGCCGCTCCTGTTTTTACGGCAACTGTTTTTGTAATTATTTTTTCCGATGGTTGCGGAGCTGTATAAGCGCTTTGAGTTTTAATCGCGACCGAATCGCCGTAAATCGTGCCATATGAATTTTGAGCAACGGCGCGATAATAATAAGTCGTGCCCGCACCCAAGCCGCTCAACACTGAATTGAAATTTAAATTTGTACTACCACTCCCGATCGCCCGGCTATCGGATCTATTTCCCAAATTAGAATCTTTTCCCCATTCAAACCAAGCGGTTGTGAGCGAACCGTTAGGGTTGACCGATCCGTTAATTAAAGCGGAATTCTGATAAACATAGGTTGCTTGTAAAGTATTAACTATTGGAGCGGCGTTCTGCTGCTGGTATGGATAATAACCTCCATACCCTCCACCAATAGTATTGAAGCTCAACATCGCGCCATAATTAGTTCCGTAAGCGTTCTGGGCGGCGATTCTGAAATAATAAGTAGTATTGGGCGAGAGATTAGTTAAATATGCCGTGTTATTGCTCAAATAATTGTTCATGCCCAATTGCTGGTAGCCAGAGGTGTATCCCAAACTTTGAGTCGTCCCATATTCAAACCAAACATTTGTACTGTAGCTTTGAGGGTTAACCGATCCGTTTAAGGTAGCGTATGTTGAACCTATATTTGAGGCTGAATTAGTATAAACAATTGGCGCTGAACCGTACTGCGGCTGATAATAATTATAATATGGCTGCTGATACGGCTGTTGATACGATTGATACTGCGTATTAAACGAAACAACGCTTCCGTAAGTGGTACCGTAGGAATTTTGGGCGACTAATTGGAAATAATAAGTTGTGTTGGACTGCAAATTAGACAAATAAGCGGTTATATTAGTGTTGTAATTGCCGCTGCCGACCGATTGATAGCCGACTTGACCGTAATTTAAGGCGTAATTAGTGCCGTATAAAAACCAAACATTGGTGTTAGAATTATTCGGATTAACTGATCCGCTTAAAGTGGCAGAGTTTTGGGTAATCGAATACGCTAAACTTGTATTAACTATGGGCGCACTACCGTATTGCGGCGGCTGTTGCTGATAGCTTGTGACAAAACTCATAATCGCTCCGTGGGTAGTTCCGAATGAATTTTGGGCAACAGCTCTAAAATAATAAGTTGTGTTTTGAGAAAGATTGGAAAGATAAGAAGTAATATTTTGATTTGAGTTAGCGCTGCCGATTGATTGGTTGCCGACGGTTGTGCCCAAACTTTGGCTAGTGCCGTATTCAAACCAGGCGGTTGTGTTGGAATTATTCGGATTAACGCTTCCGTTTAAAGTGGCGTAGTTTTGCCCGATTGAAGACGCCGAATTTGTATTAACAATCGGCGCGCTTCCAATTTGCTGGTTTGAACCGCTGACATCCAAAGCTAAAGTCACATACCCGTCGTGTTCATACCCAGAAGCAATATCGCCTATACTTAATCCCGCGCCGGAAATTATTTCGCTTCCGTTTTGACCGGAAATAAGAGGACGGGTTGTCATAGTTACGGTTCCCCTGTCCGGGTACCATTTAACAGAACCGGGCCTAAAGGTTAAATTTTGGACTGAAGACAAATTTATTGTCACAGAGCCCATCGCGCTGGCTGAATTATTCGCGAAAACTTCCGCGGAAAGTGTGCGCGAAGTAAAATTATCGCTTGTCAAATTAACTCTTACGCGGGTGTTTACCGCAGTTTCGTTGGATGAATTATGATAATAGATTCTAAATGTAATAATATTTCCCGGATTGGCTGAAACCGAAGACGACCAGCAGCTTGTGCAGGTTCCTGAATTAGTAAAATTATATGTTTGAAAAGTTGCGGGATCAGCGGAGCCGGTATTAAAAGACGCGGCGCTTGCGGACAAAAACGGAAAAATAACGCCCATAATTAAAGCGCCTAAGATAGCTTTCGAGTTTTTATAAATTAATTTTTTCATATTTCAATTATACTATACATTCATTTTTATGTCAACTCTGTAGTAGATTTTGGCTTTTTTCGCCAAGGGCGAAAAAAAATCATATTTTATAAAGCCAAAATTCACTACGGGGTCAATTCCCACTTTTGAATTTTCAAATATTCAAAAATTTAAAAATAGGGGGCGAGAAACGGATCGGTGTCCGTTTCTCGCCGGAAAAGAGCTATGTAAAACTTCAGTTGTTGCCCGGAGGCGGAGGTGAAGGCCCTGAAGACGGACTTGGACTTCCACCGCCATGCCCGCCCGACAAAACCATAATTCCGCCAATCACCGCAAGAACGCCGACAACCCACGGCCAGTTTTTGCTAAGCCATGACTCTTTTGGAGCAGCCGCGATTGGTTCGGTAACTGCTGGTAAAAGAGGAGGTAATTGTACAATTTCTTGTGAAGCTTGGGCCTCTTGCACCTGCTGGCTCATCGGTGAACCTTTCGGAGACCGGAAAAAAATCGCGGTGTTTTCCGAATTCAAAACGTCATTGCCGCATTTTTTTATCCAGACCGCTTTCCTTAAAAAAACGTTGTCGGTCGGCGCGGTAACGAATTCCGTCCCTGCCGGAAGCCACCCCTTGTAAATTTTTCCGCTTCCGCTGTTGGTTTCTACCCAAAAATCCTTGGTCGAAACCTGGATCTTTTCGTTAGGAGCCAATACCCGGTTTGAATCCTTCGGGTCTCCTCCGATACGAAGATACCGGGGGCCTTCTTTTGAGGGACTGGTTTGTTTGATGGTGGGTTGCCTCTTGACAACTTTCTCGCCGCTCCATGCCACCTTGAGACCAAAACCGTCAGGCTGTACCTCCCACGCCCAAGCCGTAGCCTGAAACATGAAGAAAAACAGAACGACCTTCGACAGAAACACCAATGATTTCTTCATCGAACCCTCCTTCTTCCTTCGGCTTCAAGCCGAGAGTATCTGAATCCTGCTTCAATAATGCTTGCGGTATAATACAACTTTTTATTTAAAAAGTCAACCCTGCAATGAAAATCAATACTCACCCGCCAAAGAACAATCCGCCACTTATAATAAAAGACGGACGAGAAGACAATTTTTAACCAAGCGCTTTCGTTTATTTTTTAAGAGCGGGAACTATATAGCTTTCTATAAATTTGCCGATGGAAATATTTTTTAAAATATCGGGATTTATTTTTTGCGCTTTCACGATTTGCCGTATTTGATCGGCAAGATTAACTTGCCGCTTGAACTGCGTATACCAATAAGTTTTGTAATGGGGCAAATTAATGGACTTTCCCTCTACTTCCCCTCTCCAGATAGCCCACGCTTCATCACTTGAAAAAATTTCATTTAATAATTTTTCAACGGAAATATTTTTAATGACACTAAACTCTCCGACTGAAAAATTAAGATCGGTAAAGGCAAATTTTTCCACCGAAGATAAGGCGTTGATACTGATAACATTATCAATCGCTTCAGCCGTGTGGCTTTCTACAACAGCCGCTCCTTCGTCTATTTGCGGGCCGGCTGGAAAGCCTGTCTGCGGAGACAGGCCTTCATCAATTTGAATGCCATTAGGCATATCTTCAGAGTCTCCAGCCTTAAATTTTAAATATTCCATATCCACCAAATCAATATTGCTTTTAGAAATATCAATTTTTACTCCACCGTTAGAAATGCGCCTCATCGTCTCTTCGTAACCTTTTGCGTAATCTTCCGGCGCGTATCCTAATTTTTTTAAAGTTTCTTGAATGTCGGGATTTTTAATCGCGGTATCGGCGTGGTTACGCCAAAGCTCGTGCGCTTTTTCTCCGGCCCATTTGTTGAAATTCATATTTTCCTTATAGCCGAGTTGCCGGGCGGCAAATCCATTTTTCTTAAAGTAATCAATGATCGCGCCTTCGGGGCCGCGATTTCCAATTTCCTGAACTTGAATTTCTTTTGCAATTTCTTCTCCGGATTCCGGGATGCCTGAAATACCCGCCGCCGTGTCCGGAGATACTGCGCCCGGAGACGCCGCGTTAGGCGATATCGTATCCGGCGATTTAACGGGACTTCCGAAATACTGTTCGGTTTCGACAGTTATAAAGGGCGTTTGAGGTAAAATTTCCGATACGCCTTCCTTTATATAATGCCCGGCTTCTTCAATCACCTCTCTTGTTCCATAACCAAGGCCGAAAAACAAAGCCCCGTAAGTGGCGCCACGAATAGCTTGATTTATTTTATAATTTCTCCTGGCCTTAGAAATTTTTTCCTCCTTTAAATTTAGGAAGCTCTCAAGATTATTCTCTAATTCGCTTTTTATTTTGGGGTTGCCCATAACCGCCAAGAAAGAATTGGCCAATCCAATGCCGCTAATCAATTTAATATTATTTGAAAGCCGTTCGTTATAATCGCCGAAGTTAACCAATCCCTTTCTTAATTTATCGTTTGAATAATTTATTCTGACTCTTAAGGATTCAGTAAGTTTATCTTTTTTTTGGCTGTCTTTTTCCAATTCTATTTTTCCGACTAGATTTTCTATTTTTTGAACTAGCGAATCGGCGTCAACGAAATTTTTTCTTCGTTCTTCTTCATTTATGTCGTGTTTGCCGGAAATTCGGTCTCTTACTTTTTCATATTCCGCTTTTTTTGCCCAATAATCCTGAAATAAAGGGTCAATTTCAAATTTCATTCTCTCCTTTTCATATCTGGATTTTAATTGATCCAATAATTTAATTTCCTGGATGGCGGGCGCTTCGTCGTTTTTTTCTTTTTTGCTCAATCTTACAATTTGTTCAAGATAATTATTTTCCAATTTGAAGTATTCCGGAAATCTGGCTTTAAGCCATTCTTCTTTTTCTCCGAGTTCTTTCAGTTTTTCTTTAAAAAATTGTTGCTGATCTTTTGATATTTTTGGAAATCCTTTTCCCTTGCGAGCTAAAACGTCCTGCTCCTTAAGCGCTTCGTTTGTCCGCCACCAGGCAAAGCCGGCTCCGGAAACCGCAGCGCCCACTCCGACGCCGCCGGCCAAAAGAAGCGAGGCGGTAATACCTCTCACGCCTGCGCCGGCTGCAAAATAAGCCCCCCTCTCGGCTATTATATCCTTCCAAATTCGCGCGAACGGCTTTTGATTCTGAATATTTTCCAGTTGTTTTTCCACATCAGGATGAGTATTTATAAACTGATTAAATCTTATTTTGTTTTGCAAATCCAAAAGCTGGTTTTGGGCCGCCCTCACTCCTCTCTTTTCCCTTAAAACCGCGGATGCGTATATATTAGCGTTATCAAGCTTGTTTTTAGCTTTTTGAAATTCGCGCCTTTGCCGAAAATTCGCCGTTTCCAAAGACCATTCATAAGGAATTTTACTGAATTCGCTTGCGGCCTCGTTAAAGGCATCTATTTTTTCTTTTTCTTTGAGCGATAAATTTTCCAGCCCCGATAGATATTTAATTTCTAATTCCCCTTCGCCGCCTAAAACAGCGTCTAATCTCTGTTCTTTTGTGGCCTTTGTAAGTTGATCTAAAATTTCTTTATGAGAACCGATTCCCCGACTGACAAAATTTTCAGCGGTTGTTTTTTCCAATAAAGCTATTTGATATTTTTTTGTTATCCCCATTTTTATTCTGGAAAAAAATCCGGATTCTTTTATTTCTTGTTTGTATTTTCCCAAAGCGTCTTCTTTTATTTTACCTAAAGCCAACTGCCTGAAACTTTCCAAAACCAGCATTTGCTGGCCGCCGGTAAGACTTTCGAAATCTTCTATCTTTTCCAAGTCGCTTTTATTTATGCCGAATTCAGCAAACCCGCCAACGGCTTTTTTTTCAATGTTGGCCGGTTTTACTTCTTCGCTGGATAAAATAGTTTCCTTGTCTTTTTTTTCAATCGTTGGTATTCCGAGATCCGTATAAAGGTCTTTAAGCCTCTCTTCGCGATCGGCTTCTGTTTCTATTGTCGGCATGCCTAAATTTGCGGCCTCTTGTTTTCTTTTGTTTTCTATTTCCTCTGGAGTGTAAGGAATTTGCTCAATAATGTCTTTTTCGCCAAGTTCTTCAATTTCTTCTTTCTGCTTTGCTTCAATAATCCTTTCTTCGGTAAGTTTATCAACCACTCTTGCCGCCTGTCCCCAACTTTCTTTTCGAAACCTTTCTCCATCAACCACCGCGGACGGCTTAGCTGTCGCAATAGTTCTCATTTCGTCTTCCGTAAGAATGGAACGAGTTTTATTATCAAATTTAGCAAACTCATCTTTTTTCCCTACGACTGGCGCGGTTTTTTTCCGGGAACTTTCAATTACTGCCCCTGTCCCGTTCTCAACCGGCGTCTGTTTTGCAGCCAAAGAAGCCTCTCCTTCAAACAAGCCTGGTTTCAAAATCGCAGCTTCTTCTTTCTCAAACCTTTTCATAAATTCTTCTGCGCTCCAGTTCCTGACAGTAGGATTACCAACGTTTATCGCCTGCAGATCGTTCAAAAGTTCAATAAGCTGGTTTTTTGTAAGTTCACTTCCTTTTTCTTCATAAAACTTTTTCATCTTCCCAAAAATAGAAATCTCTTCAGGAGTTGCCCCCCTCTTTTTGAAATGAACCTCAATAGTTCTTATTTGTTTTTCCGCTGCCCACGAAGCTTTGTTAACGCCAGTTTTTCCTTTTGATTCTTCGGATGTTTTTAAATCAACCCCTCGTTTTATTATTTCTTTTATTTCCGAAATGGCGCCAATACATTGGGTTTTATATGCGTCCGAAAAAACCGTTTCCATTCTGACCGCAAAAGCTTTTATGCTTTTGTATCTTTCGAAATCATTTGGAGAAATATCTTTGGCTTCTTTGATTTCTTTTAATTCGTCCAATAAACCCAAAAGTTCTTTTTTCAAAGAAATAATTTCTTTTTCAACCGCTTTTTCTTTTATTTTATTGATTTTAGAGCTCCTTTCATTTCCGATTATTTCTTGTGTTCCTTGTGTTTCTTTTATTTCTTGCGCTTTTGGCGCATCAATCACTTCCTTGCCCAATCTTTCAAGTATTATTTTTTTAAGATCCCAAAGGTCGTTTTTGGCTCTCTGCGCTTGTTTTAATTCTTCGCCGTTATACACATCTGCAATTTCTCCCTTTTCATCGCTTCCGATTTTGTCCCTGAATTCCTGAATTTCCCTGAACATTTCCTTTTCTTCGTTGTTTAAAGGAAGTCCCAAAATATCCGCGGCAAGACTATCCGCTCTTGCGAGTAAGACGTCTATTCTTTCTTGAAGCGATGGTTCTGAATTCGTTTTTTGTTCCATAATTGCTTTATCCCGAAATTAACGGCACAAAACTAAATCCAAAATATTCCTTTTTAACAAAGGCGTCTTTTTCCGTTTTTTCAATAACTATCACGCTTTGATCAACCGGCGCCACTATTCGGCCGCCGATTTTTAATTGCCTTTTCCACGCTTGCGGCACATCCCCTTTTGCAGCCGCGCCTGCTATTATTTTATCAAAAGGCTCTTCTTTTTTATAGCCCTTCGAACCGTCCGCCAAAATAATCTGGGCAACCCCGCCTTCAATAAAGCCGTATTTGGAAACGTTTTTTTCCGCCGTTTCTTTAAGTTCGTTGATTCTTTCGATGCCGATAACTTTACCGGCGGCACTGTTCTGGCTGACAATAAAGGACAAAATAGAGGTTTGCCAGCCGCTGCCAGAGCCGATTTCTAAAATTTTCTGGCCTTCTTTTGGAGATAATAATTCAATCATAAAAGCCACCGTTAAGGGCTGGGAGATGGTTTGTTCAAAGCCGATAGGAAGAGGCGCGTTCACATAAGATTCATTTTTACGCTCATCGGGTACAAAATCAGCGCGGTCAATCGCTTTAAATCCTTCTATAATGGAGGGCGTCCTCAAATAACCGTCGTTTATGAGATTATTGATGAGGTCAGTATATTCGGGATTGATCATTTTTTAAAAAATTTCCCTTTTGGAGCGCTAAAAATTTTAATGTTTGAAAGAATAAGCAAAACCAAACTGCTTACCATTATATTATAAACGATTTCCTTTATAAAAATAACCGAGCTTATTTCCCTGAAAAACAAAAACACGTAAAACAAAAACGTGGAGAAAGTGATTATTATCAAGTTTCCCACAAAATTCCTCCAGGGCAAATATTTTTTTATAAAAACCGCGGCAAAGCAAATAACGGAATAAATCAAAATATCTTTTCCGGCAACGGGCGAAAATTTTAAAATCAAGGAAGAAACCGCTATTAAAAAAATGCTCTCAAAAATATCGTCTGTAAAAAACAAAACCGCGATTATTGCGGCCAAGGCGAAGTTCGGCTTTACGCCCAAAAAAGAAATACCGGAAAAATTAAGGAGGCTGAAAAAAATTATTAAAGCAGTTAAGGAGAAAGTTCTTAAAAAATTCATGTGCGCCCGGAAGGATTTGAACCTTCGACCATCTGCTTAAAAGGCAGTTGCTCTACCAGGCTGAGCTACGGGCGCATAAACGAATAAGCGGATTATAACGGATTAATTTTTTTTTTCAACACTTTCGACCCTTCAATAAAATCCGATTTATTCGCCATCCAGCTCTTTTTTCAAATCCTCTAAAATTTTCTTAACTTTTTGATTGATTTTTTTAGGCGTTGCCACTTCAAGCACGACGAACAAATCACCTCTGCCAAAACCGTTAAAATGCGGCATTCCCTCCCCCGCGATTCTTACAGGCTGGCGGATATCAAATCCGGCAGGAATTTCAACCGTTATTTTTTTACCGGAAAGCGTCGGGGTTTCGATTTTTTTATCCGCTGTGTCCAAACTTAAAAGCAAATCAACCAAACCGATTTTCTTTTTAACGATTAAATTGTCTCCCTCTCGAAAAAAAACAGGATGCGGCCTTACCTTAACTCTAACGAACAAATCGCCGCTTTCCGCTCCCCGCTCGCCCGCCTGGCCCATTCCTTTTATATTTATAATTTGGTTGTCGCTGACTCCGGGAATTATGCTTACTTTCACCCGTTTTTCTCCTTTGATTTTACCCGCGGCTTTGCATAAATCGCAAATACTATTTGGTATCTGCCCTGTGCCGTGACAAACCGAACAAGATTTTATTTGCGTGAAATTTCCAAAAAACGTATTGCGGGCTTCTTTTATTTCTCCTCTGCCGTCGCAAACTGAACATTTTTTAAATCCAGATTTGGAATCATGCCCCAAACCGCCGCACTTTGAACACTTAACATCGGTTGGGTAATTAATTTCTTTTTCCATACCCTTAAAAGCGTCTTCCAAAGAAATTTCAAGATTAATCTGAACATCGGATCCCCTATGATAAGTGCGCCTTTTTTGCCTTATGCCCATGCCCTCAAAAAAGGCGTCGAAAACGTCTCCCAAATCACCCATCTCAAAATCCGGGCCGAACCCGAAATCATTTTGATTAAAATCGGGATCAAACCCCCCGAAAGGCCCAAATGGTCCGCCTTGCGCCGAACTTGCCGACGCATCAAAAACCCTCCCGTATTTATCATATTGGGCGCGCTTTTCTCTATTAGAAAGAATTTGGTACGCTTCGTTGAGTTCCTTAAATTTCTTCTCGTCGCCGCCCGGTTTGTCGGGGTGGTATTTATGGGCAAGCTTCCTATATGCTTTTTTTATTTCATCCTCGGTTGCGCTTTTGCCAACGCCAAGGATTTTGTAGTAATCGTTCATAAAAAAATAACTACTGACTACAACTACACACTACGCACAAAAGATTCTACTTCTATTTTAATTAATCTTCAATGTCTGTAGTATGTCGTCCGTTGTCCGTAGTAAAAATCAGTCTAAAGTTATAATTTCCTTGCTTCTTGTTTCAACGGATACTTTCGCAAATTTGGCCGTTATTAAAATTTCATACACCACGAAAGCAAGAGATCCGATTATAATTTTAAGCGGCCAAGCGAGCGCTTCGATCGTCAAAAATATCAAAACGCCAACTCCGATAAAAACTATGGTTTTTATATTATCCGGCAAAGATTCAAATTTTTTCTTTATGGCGTCGAAGATAGCGTCTCCCACGTTAAGCCGCGGATTCAATTCAGCACCAAAATATTGGGATAAATTCCCCAACACTAAGTTTGATTGTTTTTTTATTTCCTGTTCTTGAGCCTTTTTAGTAAGCGATTGGAATTCCGGAAAGCGGTTTAATTGATTTTGAGCCATGACTTTAACGGCTTGTTCCATTGTCATTGTCGGATTAATGCCCGGGAAAATCGTTTGAATTAAAGGGGTGTTTATGGAAAAAACTTTGCCGAATGTCTCTTCGGAAAGAAGAAACTTAGTCGGTTCTGTTTGAAAATGCAATACCGAAAAAATGCTAATGAAAATACTTACCGCCACAATTCCTTTCGGTAAAACAGCGCGAGCAATCGGCCAAAATCTCACCTTTAAACCTTCTTCCAGATTTCTTAATCCGCTCAAAACTCCCGAAAGCAGTGCCAGAAAAATTATGGCGAACGCCACTATAAATGTCCAAGAAATTTTGTCTACGAAAATTCCCGTCATCGCCAGCGTTTCAAACAAGGCCGCGAAGGTCAGCGCCTCGCGAGAATCGATGAAAAACGGCTGTAAAACCAAAACTATTAAAAAAACCAGGGCCGATAAAGAAGAATAAAGAAACGAGGAATTCCCCCAGAGCAAAAAGTCTCTTAAAAAATAACCGAAAACCAGCGCGGAGGCGATGCCGAAAAAAATCAATGAACCTACTTTTATTTGAGACGCGTAATTTCCGTTTAAACTTTCAGAATTTTTTGAAACCGCCACCGGTTGTTTACCCAGCAGTCCCCTGTCCATCATCATTATCTTTATTATACAATGATTGTCCTATTTTTTGAAGTTCCGCGGATAATTCGCTGATTGCGGATTTAACCGCCTCGATATCGGCATTGTCTTTGACCGATTTCAAAGAATCTATTTTTTGGTTTATGGAATTTTTAAGCTCGTCGGTGATTTTTCCGGCCGCGTCGCGAAGCGATTTTTCTGCTACGTATGTTAATTGTTCCGCCTGGTTCTTGGCCTCAACCAAATCTTTTTTTTGTCTGTCTTCCTCGGCGTGCACTACCGCTTCATTTTTTAATTTTTCAACTTCGTCTTTGGATAATTGCGTTGACGCTTCAATTTTAATCGCCTGACTCTTGCCAGTTGCTTTATCTTTGGCGGACACGTTCAAAATACCGTTAGCATCAATATCAAAAGTAACTTCAACCTGCGGCATTCCTCTTGGAGACGGCGGAATGCCGTCTAAAATAAATCTCGCCATTGTTTTATTATCGGAAGCCATCGGTCTTTCTCCTTGAAGAATATGAATCTCCACCGATGTTTGATTATCGGCGGCGGTAGAAAACACTTGCGACTTGGCAGTCGGAATAGTTGTGTTTTTTTCTATCAAGGGAGTAAATACTCCGCCGTAAGTTTCTATTCCCAAAGAAAGAGGAATGACGTCTAGAAGTAAAACGTCTTTGACGTCGCCTTGGAAAATTCCGGCTTGGACCGCGGCGCCTATCGCTACGACTTCGTCTGGATTTATTCCTTTGTGCGGTTCTTTGTCAAAAATATTTTTAACCGCCTCGCTAATCGCCGGCATTCTGGTCTGGCCGCCGACTAAAATTACTTCGTTGATATCGGAAAGTTTGAGTCCTGATTCACCGACGATTTTTTTGGTAATCTCAACGGATCTTTGAATATAATCCCCGACTAGATCTTCCAATTTTGCCCTGGTCATTTTCAGCACAAAATGTTTCGGTCCGACCAAGTCGGAAGTTATGTAAGGAAGATTGATTTCGGTTTCAACCGCAGTGGAAAGTTCATGTTTTGCTTTTTCAGCAGCTTCTTTTAATCTTTGGATCGCCAAATAATCTTTGGTTAAATCAATTCCTTCCTGTTTTTTATATTCATCAACCAAATATTCGATAATCTTTTTATCGAAATCATCTCCGCCCAAATGAGTGTCGCCTCCGGTGGCTTTTACCTCCACGACATCGTCTCCGATTTCCAGAACAGAAATATCAAAGGTGCCTCCGCCGAAATCGTAAACAACGATTTTTTCGTTCTTTTGCTTGTTCAAACCATAAGCCAAAGCCGCGGCCGTTGGTTCATTTATGATTCTTTTTACGTTCAGTCCGGCAATTTCTCCGGCGTTTTTAGTCGCCTGCCTTTGGGAATCGTCAAAATAAGCCGGCACGGTTATAACGGCTTCTTCTATTTTTTCTCCGATTTTAGCTTCAGCATCGGCTTTGAGTTTAGCCAAAACCATAGCGGAAATTTCTTCGGGCTTATACCAACGATCCCCCATTTTTATCTCCACCCCTCCGGTTTGCGATTGCTGAATATCAAAAGGAAGCCAAGCTTTATCTTGTTGAATCACTGAATCGCCGAATTTTCTGCCAATTAATCTCTTTACTGAAAAAATCGTGTTTTTCGGATTTACGACAGCCTGACGTTTTGCTAAAAGCCCCACCAAACGCTCGTTAGATTTACTCATTGCCACGACTGACGGAGTAGTGCGGGCACCTTCATGATTTTCTAAAATTTTCGGCTCTCCGCCTTCTATAACAGCCATCGCGCTGTTGGTTGTGCCTAAATCAATTCCTAAAATTTTACTCATAAAATTTTTATGTTAATAGTTAATTGTTTATAGTTCGTCGTTAGCGCGCGACTTTGACGCGCGAGGGTCTTATAAGCTTCCCATTCAACATATATCCTCTTTCAATTTCTTCAACGACCGTACCCGTTGGTTTGTCAGATTCGACAACCGCAACCGCCTCCTGCATCGCCGGATCAAAAAAATTTCCAATCGAAACAATTACTCTTTCAAGCCCGTAATTTTTAAGCGCGTCTTCCAGCTGGGCTCGTATGAGATATACTCCCTTTTCGACTTGCTTGCCCTGAATTTGCCCGTCCTGAGCTTGTCGAATGGGTTGAAGGGACGCTTCTCTTTCCAAAGCCGAAACCGCCAAATCAAAACTATCTAAAATATTTATCAAATCCCTAATAATGGATTCGTTGGCGAATTTCGCCAGCGTTTCAAATCTTTTTACTTCGTCTTTTTTGTAATTAATAAATTCAGCCTTTGCTCTTTGCCACCCGTCAAGATATTCATCTTTTTCTTTTTTACATTTGACGAGTTCGTTATCTTCTATTGGAGCTTCGGATGGCGCGTTAAAAGATTGTTCTTCGTCTTTTGATTCTTGATTATTTTGCGGGTCAATCATACGGCTGTATTATAAGACAAAAATTTCAAAAATCAACACTTCGAAAACTCAGTGTTGATACTGAACGAAGCCGAAGTATCAATCCTTCGACTGGCTTAGATATTAATATGTTTTGAAAATACTGTTTTTTGATATAAAATTCCTTTATTAACTATTGGCTGGTGGCTAGTCGCTATACCCTATTTTATGTTAGCACTCTATCGCAAATACCGCCCAAAAACCTTGGATGACCTGCTTGGCCAGGAGCCGATTGTGAAGATTTTAAAAAATGCGGCTAAACAGAACCGTATCGCCCACGCTTATCTTTTTTACGGCCAGAGAGGTTCGGGAAAAACCACCACAGCCCGATTAATCGCCAAACTCGCTAATTGCGAAACCCGCCAGAGCGACGCGGATTTTTTTAAAAAAGGCGAACCCTGCAACAAATGCCAGGCGTGCGTTGAAATAGACAAAGGCATCGCGCTTGACGTAATAGAAATCGACGCCGCCTCCAATAGAGGTATCGACGAAATCCGCGATTTAAAAGAAGGCATAAAACTTTCGCCAACTACATATAAATATAAGGTATTTATAATTGACGAGGTTCATCAATTAACTAAAGAAGCTTTTAACGCGCTCCTCAAAACTTTAGAGGAGCCGCCTTCCCACGCGATTTTTATATTGGCGACTACCGAATACGAAAAGGTGCCATCAACGATTTCTTCCAGAACTCAAAGATTTAATTTCAAAAAAGTTCCGCTTCCCCAGATAGTCCAAAAGCTTAAAAACATCTGCAACGCGGAAAAAATAGAATACGACGAATCCGCCCTGGAATTAATTTCCGCTTCCAGCGAAGGAAGTTTTCGGGACGCGGAATCGCTTTTAGACCAAATTGCGTCTTTATCAGTGGGTTCGACAGGCTCACCATTCGGTAAAATTTCCGTAGAAAGCGTAGAAACCGCTTTGAGCAGAACCGGATTTTCAAAAATAGCCGAGATGGCTAATTATTTAATAGAAGCCGAGTTGGATAAAGCGCTGGAATATTTATCCAAAATAAACGACGAGGGATATAATTTGGTCCAATTTAATAAAGACTTGATACATTATTTTCGCCGAGTGCTGGTTTTGAAATTCAGCCCGAATTTGGAAAAAGAATTTGATAAAATATTTACAGACAAGGAACTGGAACAAATAAAAGCCCACAGCAAAAAAATCAACGCCGAAAAAACCATAAAACTGATGAAATCTTTAATTGACGCTTATACCCAGATGCGATATAGTCCGTTCGCAATCGTTCCAATGGAATTGGCAATTGTAGAAAATTTGAAAAAATAAATTGCTTTTCGAACAACACCATTCTATAATTATAGAATAAAACGTTGTTCATATGAATTACTTAATATTAAAAGAAAGGGCTATAAACTTAAGAGGAGGTGGACTCTCCTATTCCGAAATCTTAAAAGAAATTCCGGTTGCTAAATCAACCTTGTCTTTATGGTTAAGATCAGTTAATTTATCAAAAAGACAAGAGCAAAGACTGACTGAAAAAAAGTTAGCAAGCATGCGGCGAGGAGCGATAGCCAAAAGAACCCAGAGGATAGAAAAAACCCAGCTCATTAAGAACAAAGCCATTTCGGAAATAAAAACAATTTCCAATAGAGAATTATGGTTAATTGGCACGGCTTTATATTGGGCAGAGGGCTCAAAAGCAAAAGACCATAACATAAGCCAAGGATTAATATTTAATAACTCTGATCCTCTAATGATTGATTTGTTTCTAAAATGGTTAAAAAATGTATTAAAAATTAAAAATAATGATGTCCATTTTGAAATTTATATACATGAAAACCACAAAAATAATATAGAAAACGCCAAAATGTTTTGGGCAAAAATTACAAAAAGAAGCGTGTCTGAACTTAGTCGTGTTTATTTTAAAAAAAATAAAATAAATACTAAGAGAAAAAATATTGGGCAAAATTATTATGGATTATTAAGAATAAAAGTTAGAAAAAGTTCTGATTTAAACCGAAGAGTTTCTGGGTGGATAGTGGGCATAATAAAAAATTGCGGGGTAGTGTAATGGTCGCACGCTTGCCTTTGAAGCAAGAAATCTAGGTCCGATTCCTAGCCCCGCAGCAGGAGTCAGCGAAGTATCGAGGGACCGGGACGGGTCAATTTAAAAATATGTTAACTATATTTACACTTCCGCCGGATTTCGCTTGGTAAATCATAAAATCGAGCTGGCAATGGACTTGGTTTTTATTAAAACTACTCTGGCCATATATTCTTATAATAATTTTAATTGATCTAATTTTTGTTTTTATAAAAAGGAAGCGAAGATATAGAAAATAGTTCATCTTATCGAAATACGTGAATTTTAAAATTTATGCCCAAAGTCACTTTTGAATTTAATGCCAAAAAAGAATATGACTTTATAAATTTTTTTGAGAAAAATTTATATAAATTAAACCTCCCTAAAAATTTACGGAGTAATTGGAAAAACAAAAAAGAAGCAATAAAATTGATTGAGGCAGTGTATAAAAAGGAAAGGAAAAAAGAATATGAGAATAACTGGAAACCAATTGAAAAAGATTATTTTGATTTAGTTGAAAAAATTACCAACCATAAATGGCTTCATAAAAACTACAGGGTGGTCATAACAAAATACATGCTTGGATTTGCCAATCCCTTTGATATAAATACCAACAAAGTAACTTGCAGGCAGAATTATAAAAAAATAGAACGAAATTATATAATAGCGCATGAACTATTTCACCTCCATTACCACAAAATAATCTCAAAGAAAAATAATCCTGCTCTTTTTAACTCTGAACTAAATGAGAATTGCGTTATTTTGACCCTTTGTTTTTCTGAAATAAAAAACCTGTTAGTTGAGCCAAAAAATGAATGGATTATAAAAGAATGGATAAATTCTCATCCCGATGCCGCCAAATATTTCAAAAAATTGCTGCCGCTGTGGAAAAATAGAAAGAATTTTGACGATTACCTGAAAAAAAGTTTATCGGTTTTAAAGAAGTAAACTACAAAAAACCCATCAATTTGATATAATAAATTATGATAACCTTCCCCGATTTTGAAAAAGTGGATATTCGGCTCGGAAAAATTATTGAAGTTGAGGATTTTCCGGAAGCGAGAAATCCGTCTTATAAATTGAAAATTGATTTTGGTCCGGAAATCGACGTAAAAAATTCCAGCGTGCAAGCAGTCGGCGCCCACACAAAAGAAGAATTGCAAAATATGTTCGTTTGCTGTGTTGTAAATTTTCCTTCGAAAAAAATTGCTAATTTCGCTTCCGAAGTGCTTACTTTAGGCTTCCCAAATACCGACGGGACCGGCTGGATACTTATTACTCCCGCTAAAAATTCGGTAAAAATCGGAGATAGATTGAAGTAATTAGTTATCCACAATTTTATTGATTTTTAAGAAATGGCATGATATATTTATGGTAATAAACCCTTATCGTGTGCTTCGGCTACGGTAAGCAACAAGAGTCCGAAAGGGCTCTTGTTTTTGTATATATAAAACCTATACTTTTATTATGAACACTAAACGTGTCGCGGTTTTTATAGATAATAGTAACGTCTTTCATCATATTCGCGATATTAGAAAAACCGACAGAAATTGGACATGCTTATATAATCCATTAATACTTGCTGAAAAATTAGCCGGGAAAAGAAATTTAGTTTTTGTCGGATTTTATTGTGTTCGTCCGCCCTCGTATCTTATAAGCGGAAATGAGGAACAAAAACAACGTTATAATATAACTCAAAAATATTATGGAGAGATAGAGAAACTTGATTTAGTTACGGTCAAGTATGGTTATTTAGTAGAAACAAACGGAAAACCTTACGAAAAGAATGTGGACACGCAGTTGAGCACGGATATGGTGGCAATGGCCGCATTAAACAAATATGATGTAGCTATTCTTATTTCAAATGACGGCGATTATAAAAGCGCAGTTGAAAACACAAAAAAGTTTAGTAAAAAAGTAGAAAATGTCTTTTTTAAAGGATCTCTTTCTATGGCTCTTGACGGAATCTGCGATGTAAAAAGGAGGACTCGTCAATCTTTTTTTGTAAAATTAGAGGGATTGAAAGAAGTTTAAACCACTCCGTACGCCTTCCTTCTCTATTCGGACTTCCGAAAAATATCTGCGCAACAAAAAAGCCCGGGGGTTGCCATACTGCGCAACCGCCGGGCGCGAATTCAATGTGCAATGGGATACGCTTACGCGCTGTCCCCCGGCCACTTGGGGTCGTTGTCCAGATCAACAGTAATGCGATCCAAGTAAACGAGAATGCGGCGCTCATCCCCGGCAGAAGAAAGCCGGCGTGCCATTTTCTTTAGCCGCTTTACCGCGGAGTACACGCGTTTCTCGGGAAGGATAGAATGCTCGAGTATCATTCCCAGCATCTTGATTTCCTCCTCCGCAGAGGCCGAAGATAAAATTTCGGGAATCCTCCGTTCTATTTCGTCCAGAATGATCTGCTCGAAGGGATGTTGAATCAGACCATCCGCCTTTGCAATGCTCTTTACGGAATAAGCGACAGCCTCCGCGCCGTCGTGCTTGACCCATGCCGCACCATAACGCGGATAATCCTGTAATATCCCTTTCTGGCCGAAGGTGTCAAGTTTTGGATTAATAATGACAACCACATCGCCTTTCTTATACTCTATCGTCATTTCCTTCCTCCTTCCTATAACGCGCGGTTGATGGTGTAGCTTACGCCGTCTTCGGTCTGCTCCACTTTATACCCTTTCTCATCGCCCATCCCTTCGGCCAGAATCGGAAGAGTCGTTGGAAAAGAGCCGCGGACCCAAACCTTGTGCTTGCGGCTGATTTTTTCCAGATCAACGGCGAAAGCCGCGACTCTGGAAATCCAGGTGTCGGATTTCCACGGCAGATACGGCCACAAGGCTTGCGCCTTTTTCAAGGCGGACTCTATCTCTCCTTCGGTCACCCGCTTTACCGCGATAAGCTCTTTTTCCGTAACCGGTTTGAGCTCATACGGCAGATCCATGCCGTCAAACGGCTTGCCGAAATCATCTTCGTTCATCGGCCCGCGAACATCCCACAATTTTCCTTCGGGATCGCGGACACCGGCATGCCAAACCGCCTTGAAAGCAGTAACTCCATCGTAATGTTCCTTCATAAGGCCAATTAACGGCCAGCCCAAGCCGCGCGACAGCGCGATAGCAAACACGTAACACGAACCATGCAGATACCCGCTCATCATCACTTGAAGTCTTTCGTGGTCCTGCGGTTCCATCTTTTTCCAAATAATCGGCGACATAAGCCCTCCTTATAATTTATCCGGTATTTTTTTGTTAAAATATACTAAACCGCTGCTTGTTTTTTATCATTAAAATCCCTTGCCGTCAAATTTTGCTTTTACTCCTGAATTAATTCAGTATTTAATTCAGGAGTAAAATTTTATATAATGGCCGTATGGCCACAAAAAAATCAGGCGAGAAAAACACCAGAAAACTGACACGAATGGGCGGCGGCAGAATTTTGGGTTTGACGCTCCCGATTGAGATGGTAAAAAAGCTGAAATGGAAAGAACGACAAAAAAAATAATCCTTCGGGATTGGAAGAAATAAAAAAATAACATCCTTCCTTACTAGAATTAAAAACAATGCTTATTGACGATGTAGAAATAAAAATAAACGCCGGTCATGGCGGAAAAGGCGCGTCGACGTTTAATACAAACTTAATGAGCCTAGGGCCTGCCGGAGGGTCAGGAGGCAAAGGCGGAAGTGTTTATGGCGAAGGCGTTTCCGATTTGAGCGCGTTCCAACAGTTTCGCTTTAAAAAGGAATTTTCCGCGGACAATGGCCAGGACGGTCGAGGCCAGTTTCGCGACGGCCTTGATGGAAAAGACATTGTTTTAAAATTGCCGGTTGGAACCGTAGTTCATAACCTTATAAACGGTACTGAAATTAATATTGAAAAAATCGGCGGGCGGATTCTCTTTGCGAAAGGCGGTATCGGTGGAAAAGGCAATTTTCATTTTCGTTCTCCCCGTAACACTTCGCCGGAATACGCGCAAACAGGCACGCCGGGAGAAAGTTTCAGGTTCAGATTTGAACTTAAATTCATCGCGGATATCGGTTTCGTGGGACTCCCTAATGTCGGCAAATCAAGCTTGCTCAATGAACTCACAAGCGCCAAAAGCAAGGTAGCAAATTATCCCTTCACAACTCTTGAGCCTAACTTAGGCGCGTACTACGAACTTATCCTCGCGGATATCCCCGGACTTATAGAAGGGTCGTCAAGCGGCAAGGGACTTGGCATTAAATTTCTCCGACATATTGAACGGACAAATATTCTTTTCCATTTCATTTCATCGGAATCTCCCGCTCCCTTAAAAGATTACAAAACCATCCGCAAAGAATTGGGCTTATATAACAAAAAACTTCTCAAAAAACCGGAGCGGATTTTTCTCACAAAAAGCGACCTCTTAACGCCGAAAGAGCTTAAGAAAAAATTATCGGCGCTCAAAAAAATAAACTCTCGCGCGATTGCGATTTCTATTCTCGATCCCGAAAGCATAAAAAAAGTGGAAAAAATCTTGAACGATATCAAAACTAAAAAATAATTCTCATGCTCTCTCGTTACAAACACATCTCTTTTGATTTGGACGGAACGCTTGTACATACGGTTCCTGAATACAGATACGAAATCGTGCCGATGGTTGTAAAAGAACTTGGCGGGAAAATTGACGATAAACACCATATTGATAAATTCTGGTTCGAATCTGGAAGAGATGAAGTTATAAAAAATCATTTCGGGCTGGAACCAACGACTTTTTGGACTTTATTTCGGAAAACCGACTCGGCCGAAAAACGGACTTCTCACACACGGGCATATGACGACTCGGAACGGACACTTAGAAAGTTAAACGAAATGGGCAAAATTATCTCTATTGTCACCGGCGCGCCGCACCATATCGCCCATATGGAAATATCAAAATTAAACGGAGCTCCGTATGATTTTTATCTTTCAATTACAGACAGCGAATTTATTGAGAAGCCTAATCCGGAAAGTTTGCTTTTTAGCATTGAAAAATTACAAATGGAACTGAAAGAAACTATTTATATAGGCAATAGCAACGAAGACGCTTATTTTGCCAAAAATGCAAGAGTTGATTTTATATATCTGGAAAGAAAAGAGCATCAGTTTAACTTAAAAGATTATGCCATTACGACAATTCATACTTTAGACGAATTGTTTTAAAAATTGCAATTTCCTTAAAAATTTGGTAAGATAGCTTTCTTAAAAAACCTCTCCTAACCCCGACACAAACAAAGGTCGGCTAATTAATAACCCCTATTAACATGTTAAATTTTAATTCCATTCTTCTTTCTTCGGAAAAGCCCAAAGAATTGTCCGATTTTTACGGAAAAATTTTTGGGAAAAAATCCGACATGGACGACGGCGGATATACGGGATTTATGGTCGGAAGCGCGTATCTCAGCATCGGCCCTCATGACAAAGTCAAAGGAAAAAATTCAAATCCGGAAAGATTTCTGATTAATTTCGAAACAACCGACGTAAAAGGAGAATTCGAGAGAATAAAAAATCTCGGAGCCAAAGTTATTGCCGAACCGTACACAATGGGCCCGGCGGATTTCTGGATTGCCACTCTTGAAGACCCTGACGGAAATTATTTTCAGTTAATGTCACCGTGGAAAGAAGGGATGATGTGAGACAAAAATTCAGTAATTATTTCTTCCACTGCGTTAATTTGCCGGCTTTTATTTCAATTTCGTCTGCCGGACGCAGACGCTTGATTTGTCGCGGATTTAAAATTTTATAGTGCTTGGCGCTGTCAAGAGCTCCGGCAATGTCCCATAAATCTTTTTCTGAAACAAGCCAATCCTCGCCGAATCTGTCTAAATTAAAAGGATTGGAATAACTCCGCAAGGTTTTTTGGCCGCTGTCTAAAAAATATTCGTTGAAATAAGACATTGCCAGTTCCCGAACGTTTTTGAAAACCGGCTCGCGATAGCGAAGATACGCGTGATTCGTTTTGCTTATCGCTCCCCACTTGCCCCCTTCTTTAAACAACGCGACAGTATGATAATCATCATTTGGAGTTGTCACCAAATCCAAAAGAAGCGGCGGCTTGCCGTGATACCAAAAAATTGCGGCAGCTAAAAGTGCTCCCTCTATACAATGGGCCTCATTATTTTTCAAAACCATCAAAGGCGAATAACAAGTTTCTTTTTTCAATTCAAAATTTATCGGGATATCGTCGATAAAATCCTGAATTTTGGAAGGCGTATCTAGTTTTTTAAATATTTCGAATTCTTTTATCTTGAAATTTTCCGGTTGCATTTATTTATTATAATCTTTTTCTTCCATTAAAAAACCTTTATAATGCCACTTATGGACGGGATTTTGAGATGCACAAGATACGCTTTCGGGCCCAATCGTCTGCATTATTGCGGTCCGGATAAAAACAGCGAAATTAAGGCCTATATAAAAGAAGGCGCCAAAGACGCCGGCTTGGAGCATTTGATTTCTAAATTCCAAACTCTTTATCCTTATCTTAATTATATAGCTCGGACAAATAATATACGCGACCCGTTTAACGGCCGGGTCGTTGAAGCGTATTGGCTGGGTAACAATATGCTGGAAAAGATTGACCAGAAAAGTTTTTACCATCACCTTTTGGAAGACCATAAAATAAAACACAAAATGGGCGGCAAATCGTTTTCTTTCGTCGAAGAGAAAATCGGAAAAGGCGCGGTGCCACACCATTCATTTCATGTTTTTAACGTCTGGAAACAAGTTGGAAAAGACGACCGCGACCAAACAGTGGAAAATATGGACGAGTGCCGCGTAAGTTGGGGAAAAGTTGTAGAAATTGACGGGCCGTTTATAACCGTTTTAACCGAACCGCTTTTATACGCCAATAAAAAACTTTTCCTCGGAACTGCCGTAAAAAGAAAATTAGTCCGCCAGCTGGAATCGGAATACGATATTGAACAAATCGTTGTTGGAAATTTTGTCTCAATCCACTGGGGCGTTATCTGCGAAATTATAACCGAGGAACAGGTGTTAAATTTAAAAAAATACACTCTTCGGAATTTAACGCTCGCAAATCAAACTATATGAAAATATATGTTTTTGGAAATCCGGAAATTCAAAATGATTCCTTACCTTTGAAAATTCTCCCTGAACTTCAAAAAAAATTCCCTAAAATTAAATTTGAAGTAAAAGACCCGAATGAAGAATGGGAAATTCCAGAGGAACTTACGATAATAGACACAGTTTTAGGCATTGATGATGTAAAAGTTTTTGCTGATTTAAAAAGTTTTTCCAAATCTACGAATGTATCGCTTCACGATTTTGACGCTTATTCCAATTTAAGATACTTAGAAAAACTCGGGCGATTAAAAAAAATAAAAATCATCGGCGTACCACCGATGATTTCTCAAAAAAAAGCGGTTGGAGAAATCTCTGAATTACTAGTGGCTAGTGGCTAAACCCTATACCCTGTGTTATCCCCAGTTCACTTTCAAAAAATGCGCGGCGCAGCTCATGCACGGGTCATAAGCGCGGATAAGCTTTTCTAATTCGAATTCTATTTTTTCTTTAGGCGTATCGGGTAAAAGATTTTGTACAAGAATGGCAACGTCTCTTTCAATGTTTATTTGATTTTGGCCGGTGGGAACTATGACTTCCCCTTCTTTCGCTATTCCGTCCGCTCCGATAACCACTTTATGATATAAAGTGCCGCGCGGAGCTTCTATGACTCCTATGCCTGTTCCTTCGCGGGGTGCTACTTTTATAAGCGGCTCTGAAACAAAATTATTATTTTTCAATAAATCAATCGATTCGTCCACCGAATGCAAAACCTCAATGGCCTGAGCCAAATTATTATAAAAAATATCGGTTGAGGGAAAAATATTTAAAATATCGCCGAGGGATTTTTTTGTTTCCGGATGGAGTAAATCTTTAGCGAGATTTATACGAGCCAAAGCGCCTACCATATATCCCTCGCCGTCGTATTGGTACGCCGATGCCTGCGAATACGGCAAAACAACGTGTTCCAGATGTTCTCTGAATTTTTCCTCGCCGTAAGTTTCTCCTTTGCTGGTTTTAATACTGCCAGTTATATAGCCAAAACTTTTCTCTGGAACCAACGCCATATATTGGGTTTTTCTGTCAAAATGAAACGGCGTGTTTTTGAAAACTTCTATCAAACGCAAAACCGCGGGCCGAACTGATTGAAGTTTTTTAATTGCTTCGTCTATGCCCGCTTTGTCGGGAAAATGCAAAAAACCGCCCACTGCCGGATAAGTGGCGTGCACGCTCCGGCCGGAAATCAGAGTCGCCAGAAAATTTCCGGCTCCTTTTACTTCAAATCCGTCGTGAAGCAATTGATGTTCCTCGGGGTTATTTTCGTCAAAATCCAAAAACGCGTCCTTGCCGTAAATATCGGGCATTGAAAACAAGTATAAATGAAGCGCGTGGTCTCTTATGATAAGCCCGTGTAAAGTTAGGGCTCTTAAAATTTTTGTCTGTTCTGTCGCTTTTATGCCAAGCGCGTTTTCACACGCCTCAATACTGCAAATAATGTGGGCGTTTGAACAAGTACCGCAAATTCTCGCCAAATGCGCCGGAAGAGCAACGGCTGGTTTTCCCTTTATGGCTTCGGTGAAAAAACGCTTGTATTCCATTGTCTTGAAATTAACGTCTTTAACCTTGCCGTCCTCAACTTTAACGGAAAGCGAGGCGTTGCCTTCTATTTTTGTGATATGATCCAGTGATAAATCAAGTGAATGCATACGTAAGTAGTTGGTAGTTAGAATTTAGAATTTAGGAGTTAGTGGTTTGTAATTCGTTCACAAGCGCATTGACCGTATTGAGAAAAACATCCGGACTCATCGGGCATCCGGGGATTTCCGCGTCTACTTTAACCGCGTCTTTTACGCGCAAAACTTTCGGAAGCGCCTTAAACCTGTCTATTAAAAATTGGATGCTTTGGTTTTGTTCGGCTGTAAATGTATTCCTTTGTCCGGCCGGAAGGCCCACTACAGCGCAAGCGCCCACTGCGACAAGTTTCTTTGAACGGCTGCGAATATCTTTAACCTGTTCTTCCTGCTCTTTGGAAGCAATCGCGCCCTCTATAAAAGCGATATCAAATTCGTCGTAAATATTTTTTGATTTCAAAACCCGCACGTGGCGGAAATCAAAAATTTTCTTCCACTCCTGCCAATGGTCATTCATAACCTCGGTCATCACTATAGTGTTATCCTCGCAGCAGGAAAACGAAAACCACCCGATTTTTATTTTTTCAGCTTCGTTCATTTTAATTTTATAAATTATAGCACGGTGGTGATGAAAATAAAAAAACCGCTTCGTTTCCGAAGCGGGAGCAGTTGGCCTGCTCAGTCCTTATAGACCCTGCTATTTCACCTTGAACAACAGGTTCAACACAAGAGCCGCATGACCCGTGTCGCAAGAGTTGCACACACGGAAATGTTTCCTTTCTCTGTCCTTATAGCGGAAAATTTCGCCGCTAAAGGCGAAGTGTTCTGTGCCGCCGCCACCTGAACATCCTTCCAGACCGCATATCGAACACTTTTCGACGTACGTCACTTCCTTTTTGCAAAAATCGCACGTTATTACCTCCACTTCTCTCATTTCCATTTTTCTGCTCACGGTTTTTCTCCTTTTCTCGAAGTTGGACTCTACAAGTCAAACGCGCACCGTACATATATTTTGCCGACACGCGCGCGTTCAGCCTTCTTATATTTCCACCACAATCCGAGAATGATGCCGAACAACATGAATGACATCGGATTAAATATGGTTAAGGGAAGATCGTTCATTTTAATGCCGACTACTTCCCAAAACACGGCGGCCATCATGAAAGCCACAATGAGTCGCGGCTCAACAACGCCGGATTTTCTTTCGTCCACGAGTTTAAATAACTGCACCATCCCGATAACTAAAAGCCCCATGAGATAGACGAAAAATAAAACCTCCATCAGAGCAACGTGATACGTTGACGCGAGAGCCATTAACAGCGGCATAGGTATGCAAACCTCAAAAAAGTTTTTTTCTTTTTCAGTAAAACCTCCGTTAAATTTCCGAAGACCTACGAGGATCGGAATAACAACTACTCCCTGAAGAGAGTTCGCAACCATGGTGATGCTGTGTTTAGCCAGACCGTAAACAAGAAATGACGAAAAATACCAACCCCAGTAGATAAAAAAATATACCGAGATTGACTCACCGGACCGAGCATGCCAAATGGCACGATTCTGTTTCCACAATCCCCATCCTTGGAGAATTGTGAAAAGAAGTGTGCCAAAGGCGCTGATGGTAAAAATATTCCATCCCCAGTTCTGATACTCCACCGTGCTTTTCAAAAGTCCCATCAGAAAATCGTACACGCAACACCTCCATCAATCAGTATTTTATTTTTTAAATTTTGCTCATAATAAAGGCAAAATTAGCTGACTAAAAATAACATAATCACAATAAAACGTCAACCTCATTCTTAAAAGTTAGATATTTTCGCTTACTCTCCTAAAAAATATGTTATAATTTTTTAAATCACCCTTATGTTCTGGAAAAAGAAAAACCAATCCCCCAATGTATTCACCGTCGCTATCGGCGGAGCAGCCGGAGACGGAGTGCGTGAAGCCGGCACGAATTTAGGCCGGTTTCTTACGAAACTCGGGTTTGAGGTTTTTGTTTCTTTTGATTATCCATCGCTTATCAGAGGCGGTCATAATTTTAGCCGCATCAGTTTTTCAAAGGAAAAAATTTACAATGATTATTCAAAAATAGACGTTTTGATCGCTTTAAACGACGAAACAATGCATCTTCATAAAAACGAGTTAAACAACGATGCGGTTGTTTTTTCGGAAAAATTCGATGCCGAGGACTTAAAAATGTTCGGCCAAAACGCGGTGCTCCTTCCGATGGTAAAAACAACGGAGGAGTTAAGCGCTCCGGTAATAACCAGGACTTCCGTGGCGCTCGGTGCGATTTGTTATTTATTGGATTTACCTTTTGGTGAAATGGACCAAATTTTACGCCGGGTTTTCAAAGAAAAAGGATACGAGATAAACGTAACTCTGGCGGAAAAAGGATATAAATATCTGGAAAATCTTGGTTTTAAACATTCCAGGCGGATGCCGCATGACGGCGACAACGGAAAAGAATTAGCAGACGGCAATACCGCTTTTGCCAAGGGGCTTTTAGCCGCAGGTCTTGATTTTTATTTTGGCTATCCAATGACGCCCTCAACCTCGATCCTCCACTATTTGGCGAAACAATCCCGACGATCTGAAGAGTTGGAGGGAAAAAATCCCCTTAAAGTAATTCATCCGGAAAATGAAATCGCGGTTATCAATATGGCTCTTGGCGCGGCTTTTGCCGGAAAACGCGCCGCTATCGGCACAGCCGGAGGCGGGTTCGCGCTTATGCAGGAGGCCTTTGCTCTGGCGGGAATGTCCGAAACGCCGATAGCTATTGCCGTCTCGCAAAGGCAGGCGCCAGCAACCGGATCGCCAACCCACACCAGCCAGGGAGATTTAAAATGGATTATTAATTCAGGCCACGGAGAATTTCCGCGTATTGTTATTGCCCCTGGAGACCCGGAAGAAGCTTTCCAGGCAGGCGCTGACGCCCTAAATTTAACCTGGAAATACCAAATGCCGGCAATTGTTTTGTTGGACAAACACTTGTCAGAAAATTCTTCAACAAATGTTTTGGACGCAAATAAAATTACTATTGAGAAAGGAAAAATGTTTAGCAGTGCAAACCAAAAGTATAACCGCTATCAGATAACCGAGGATGGCGTGTCAGAAATGGCATTTCCCGGAATGAAAAATGCGATTGTAAAAGCCACCAGCTACGAACACAACGAGGAAGGAATCTCAACCGAAGACCAGAAAATGGTAAAAGCCATGGGCGACAAGCGTTTTTCGAAATTAAAGCAACTGAAAAAAGATTTTTCAAAATACGACACCGTAAAAATTTACGGCGATCTAAAATCTAAAAATGTCGTTGTTTTCTGGGGATCGACTAAGGGCGCGGTTTTGGAAGCGGCAAAATATTTAAAAAAACAGCTAAAGTTTTTACAGATACTCTGGATGTCACCGTTTGACACGGAAAGAGTGGTGGAAAATTTAAAAGACGCGAAAAAAATAATTATTATTGAAAACAACCGCACCGGGCAATTGGCCTCGGTTATCAGAGAAAAAACCGGAATAAATATTGAAAACAAAATTTTGAAATACGATTCATTGCCGTTTGATGTAACGGAATTGGCAAAACAATTAAACGAAATTTTATAAAATGGAAAATTTATCCACTTCCGCAAAAATAACCTGGTGCCCCGGATGCCCGAACTCGGCGATTCTTGTCGCGTTTAGAAAATTGGTTGAGGAATTAAAAATCGAAAACAATTTAAAACTTGAAAATCTCGTTACGGTGGCTGGAATCGGTTGCCACGGAAAAATAACCGATTATTTAAACGTGAATACTTTTACCTCGCTTCACGGACGCTTGCTTCCGACAATGCAAGGAATTAAAATTGCCAACCCAGCTCTTCAGGTGGTAGGTTTTAGCGGCGACGGCGATTCGTATTCTGAAGGAGCCGAACATTTAATACACGCGGCGAAAAGAAATTCAGATGTAAATCTTTTCGTGCATGACAATCAGGTTTTCGCCCTTACCACCGGCCAAGCAACAGCCACAAGCCCCAAAGGATTTAAAGGAAAATCCACCCCCTCGGGAAGCATGGAGGAGCCGTTTAATCCCCTTCTTTTGATGCTCGCCGCTGGCGCTACTTTTGTAGCCCGCACTTACGCGGGAGACATTGAAGGCACAAAAAAAATTATGAGGCAGGCCATCGAGCACAAAGGGTTTTCTTTCGTGGACATAATCCAGCCCTGCATTACTTTTTACGATACCCGCGATTTTTATAATAGCCATGTCTATTGGCTTGATAAAAAATTCCCGTCCAAAAAACTAGATACCGCGATTAAAAAAGTCACGGCACAGGAAGAAAAAATCGCGTTAGGAGTTTTTTATAAGGTGGAGAAACCGACATTTGAGGAACAGTTAATTGGCCAATAGCCACTAGGGTGTAGGGTTTAGTTAATTATGAATTTATCAAATCTTTTTAATCCCAAATCGATCGCCGTCATTGGCGCTTCTCCCAATAAGGACAAGGTTGGTTATTCTTTGGTTAAAAATTTATTGGTTGGAAGTAAAAAAAAGATCTATCCGGTAAATCCGGCATATAAAAAAATCTTAAATCTCCCCGTTTTTGCTTCGGTTCTGGATATAAAGAATAAAATCGATTTGGCTTTAATCGCGCTTCGCGCGGATATCGTCCCGCAAATTCTTGAAGAATGCGGAAAGAAAAAAATCTCCAATGTGATAATTATTTCTTCCGGATTCAAAGAGGCCGGGAAAAAAGGCTTAGAGCTTGAAGAAAAAATTAAAATCATCGCGAAAAAATATAAGATCACTTTACTGGGGCCAAATTGTCTCGGGATAATTGACACTCACAATAATCTAAACGCGTCTTTTTCAACTGAAATGCCGCTAAAAGGAAATATCGCTTTTGTTTCGCAATCGGGCGCGTTGGGCGCGGCAATGCTGGACTGGGCAAAAAACCGAAACATCGGCTTTTCCAAATTTATAAGTTTGGGAAATGAAGCCGGACTGACTGAAATAGAATTTTTGGAATATCTGGCAAACGATAAAAATACCAAAGCCGTTCTTTTGTATCTTGAAAAAGTGAGCAATGGAAAAAAGTTTATGCAGCTGGCAAAAAAAATCAGCCGTAAAAAGCCGGTTGTAGTTTTAAAAGCCGGCCGAAGCGCAAAAGGAATCGCCGCAGTGGCTTCACATACCGGATCACTCGCGCCCGAGGACTCGGTTTTCACCGCTGCCTGCCGTGAGTCCGGTATCATAACCGTAGAATCTATGCGTCAATTTTTTAATTTCGCCAAGCTGTTTCATATGGGCATTTTCAAGCCGTTAAAACGCCTGGCGATTTTAACTAACGGCGGAGGGCCTTCGGTTATCGCGACTGATTTAATTGATCTTTCTAAATCATTGGAATTGGCAACCCTGAAAAACTCAACTAAAAAGGCCCTTAAAAGGGTATTACCTCCGATGGCCGCTGTAAATAACCCGATTGATATTATCGGCGACGCTTTGAGCGACCGCTACGCCAAAGCTTTAAATATTTTAACCAAAGAAAAAAATGTAGATGGAATTATTACCATACTAACTCCGCAAATGATGACCCAAACCGAGGAAACCGCAAAATTACTCGGCGGGTTTTCCAAAAAGAAACCGATTTTGCCGGTTTTCATAGGCGGACAAGCAATTTATAATGCGCTTTTGGAATTCAAGAAAAACGGGCTGGCAAATTTCGGATGTTCACGAGACATCATAGAAGTTTTGGATGCTATCCCATCGGATAGCAAAAAACCCTCCTTCGCTAAAACTTCGGAGGACAAACAAACTACAAATAAATTAGTGGGGTTTGAAGAAATAAAAAAACTTTTTAGTAATTATGGGATTTCACTTGAAGGAGAATTTGTAAAAGAAAAATCCGGATTAGTAACCGCTGTAAATAAATTTGGCGGGTCAACGATGGCTATGAAGGTCATGTCCCTGGATATAATCCACAAAACCGAATTTAAAGCGGTGAAATTGGATATTAAAAACTTAGGCGAAGCGGAAAAAACTTGGGATGAAATTACTAATTCAATCCGGGCGAAGAATCCGAACGCACGAGTCGAAGGAATGATTATCCAACCAATGGCAAAGGGTAAAGAAATAATAATAGGAATGAAGCGCGATAAAACTTTCGGGCCGGTTATTGTTTTCGGTATGGGCGGAATTTTTACCGAAGCGTTAAAAGACGTCTCGTCGCGCATTGCGCCGGTCAGCAAATCCGAAGCGAAGAAAATGATCGAAGAAATAAAAGGTTATTCAGTTTTAAAAGGACTGAGAGGAGAAAAACCGGTTGATTTTAAAAAACTAGAAAACCTTATTGTTGCGTTATCAAAATTATCCCTTCAACATCCGGAAATTCAGGAAATTGACTTAAATCCGGTTATGGCAACGGAAACCGACACAAAAATAGTGGACGCGCGAATTATAACTAATTAGCTTTCGCCTCTGTTTTCAAAAGCCCTCTCAAATCAAAATTAGGGTCTTCGAGCTCTTTATATTTTTGAGAAACATCTATGTTATTTTCAATAAGCTTGGCGATTTGAGTGAGTTCGCTTGTTCGATTTATTAAAGTCGCGCCTACAAGTTCTTTGCCCACAATAATTATTCTGGCGTAGGAATTTATCTCCGGCGAACCGCGTTTTATTATGATTCTGTCTTCGCCGGGCCGGGTATCGCCGACAAAGGCGACAGAAATTCCCATTCCTTGAGTTGTATAAAAAGAAACGAATTTAAACGGTTCGTGGATGCCGGCCATATTTAATCCGGCGATTCTTCCCTGCTCATGGGCGTTAACCCAGTTTCCCAACTGGATATTTTCTTCTAAAAGCAAATCGTTGTATTCGGCAATGTCTCCGGCGGCAAAAACATCCGGCAAATTGGTCTGAAGATATTCATTTGCCAAAATTCCCCGATTTGTTTTTATTCCCGAAGAAGCGAGCCAGTTAAAATCGCAAGTAACTCCGATTCCGCAAACAACCATATCACATTCTATTTTTCGGCCGTCTTTTAAAACAATGCCCTCAACCTTGCCGGCGCCTAAAACTTCCTGGACTTCGGCGTTATTTATTATTTTAACGCCGTTGTTTGCAAGAACTTTTTCTATCATTTTTCCGGACGCTTCGTCCAAAGTCGGCTCCCAAAAATAGTTTTCTCTGATAACAACGCTTGTATCTATTTTCGCCAAAGCCAATAAATCCGCCATTTCAAAACTGATAAACCCGCCGCCTATGGCAACGGCGCGTTTGGCTTTTTTAATCGCCTCCATTATTTTTTTTCCGTCATCAATCGTCCGCAAATAATAAACGCCCTCTTTTTCGGACCCGGAAATACCCCATTTTTTGGCGCAAACTCCGGTGGCAATAAGCAGTTTTTCATAGCCCAATTCTAAACCGTCGGAGAGTTTTATAATTTTATTATTTGGGTCAAGCGATACGGTTGTTTTACCGCCAAAAAAAACTATGTTGTTTTTCTCATACCAATCCTGGCCTCTCATCCAAACTTTATCAAAAGGAATTTTGCCCAAAAAAAAGTCGGGCTTTGAAAGCATCACCCGAGAATATAGGGCGTACGGCTCGTTATTTACGACCGCAATAGAGCTTCCGGCGTCTTTTTGTCTTAATGTTTCAGCTGCCGTAAACCCCGCAACTCCTCCGCCTACGATTAAGTATTTAAAATTCTGCATTTTGTACTTTCGTGAGTTAAGGATAGATTTGCTTTCCTTGTTTGTCAAAAAGCAAAATCGCTTTTGTCGGGCAGGATTCGGCGGCCATTTTTAGTGTTTCGTCGTCCGCTGAGTCCGCGCCGATAACTACCGCTTTATTTTCATTATCCAGTTCAAAAGTGGAACCGGAAACAGCGATACAAGATGCCGCGCCGATACAAAGATCGCGGTCAATAACGATTTTACTTATATTCGAATCCGCTTTACTGCGAATATATTCTTTTTGGTTTGCCATTTTAAAATTTATATTATTACGACTTTTTTAATTTCAGGGATTTCTTCTTTTAGAAGCCCTCCTATCATTTTATTATAAGTTAAATCAGACAAAGGGCAATCTTTGCAGGCGCCAAAAACCTGTAAAACAACGTCGTTGTCTTTGATTTCCACAAACATAACGTCGCCTCCGTGCATTTGAATATACGGCCTGACTTTTTCTATAATTTCCTTAACTTTATTTTCCATAGTGCTAATCTTTTCCGAAATATTTTTCGCGATAAAACCTAAGTAACTGTTCGGCTTCGTCGAGGCAGGCGGGGTTTCCGATTCCGATTTTCGTGCGTTTTTGTAAATCTTCCAGTGTTTTTACTCCGTCAATCACCGCGGATTCAATATCGACCTCTGTTGTTTTAGTGTCCGGGTCAATCACGCGCGAACTCTCAACGATAATTCTTTCGTATTGGCCGGTTTTTTTAAACCAGTCGTTTATAGCCGCTCTAAGCGCCTTATCCCCTAAAACCGAACAGTGGATTTTTCTGTCCGGCAAACCGCCCAACCGCTTCATTATATCCTGCGGCTTAATTTTCAGCGCTTTATCTATTTTCATCCCGCCTTTTTCAGTCGCCATCACGGAAAGCATTGAAGTGGCGGCAATGGCGCTGGCACAACCGAATGTCCGCCATTTAAATTCGGTAATCCTGTCTTTTTTAGGATCGATTTTAAGCCAGACTCGCATAACATCGCCGCAAGCCGGAGAGCCGACAATTCCTTCTGCGTCGTATTTAGCGCCAATAGGATTTTCCCACAATAAATTTTTAGGATTAAAAAAGTGCTCTTTTACTTCTTTTGTATAAACCCAGTTTCCGCCGGTAAATTTATTAACAACGTCAGGATTGTTTTTTTTCATTTTATAAAACGCGGGGTTTTGCCTCCGACAAAGGCTTTTAGCTGGCTGATTTTTTGGGGGGTTTTTATTTTTAAATTCAAAGGGGAAATTTGGCGGAGTTTTTTAACCATTTCCGGCAAGTTTTTTAGAACATGGTTTATATCCGAATTTTTAGTATATTTTCCGAGCGTAAACCTGATACTGCCGTGGATATATTCATAAGGCCTGCCGAGCGCGGCTAAAACATAAGACGGCTCCAGATTTTCGGAATTACAGGCCGAACCTGTGCCAACCGCAATTCCTTTTTCATCCAAATATAATAACAGCGCTTCCCCCTCAATGTCCAAGATTGAAATATTTAAGAAATTCGGCAGGCGGTTTTTGGAATGGCCGTTTAAAACAACTTTGGAAATATTTTCAAAAATTCCTTTTTTCAGCTTATCTCTTAATTTTTCAACGCGTCGTGATTCGGATTTTCTATTTTTTTGAACCAACGCGAGCGCTTCGCCAAAACCTACAATTGCCGGCACATTTTGAGTACCCGACCTTAAGCTTTGCTGTCCGCCTCCTAAAATTAAAGGGTTTATTTTTATTCCTTTTTTTATGTATAATCCGCCGATTCCTTTTGGCCCGTAAATTTTATGCGCCGATAAAGTCATTAAATCAACTCCTAATTTTTTAATACCAATATCTAAATACGCCGCAGCTTGACTTGCATCAATATGAAAATACGGAAAATTGTCTTTATTTTTTCTGAAATTCTTAATTAGCGCAGAAATTTCTTTAACTGGCTGTATGGTTCCGGTTTCGCTGTCCGCGTAAGTAATGGAAACCAGTATTGTTTTAGAATTTATTTCTTTTTTGAGTTTTCCCAAATTAACGATTCCAAACTTATCAACCGGAATCTTTACTATTTCAAAACCTTCTTTTTTCATTTGCTCGCAAATGGACATTGTCCCTTTGTGCTCAACTGCCGAAATAATTATTTTATTGCCGAATTCTTTATTGGCTCGAGCTACACCGGCTATTGCTAAGTTATCCGCTTCGGTGGCGCCGCTTATAAAGACAAACTCGTCCGGCGGAGCGCAATTTAAAACTTTGGCTATTTTGTCAGTTGCTTCGCTTATCGCGGCCTTGGCTTTGCGGCCCATTTCGTACAAATTAGACGGATTGCCGAAATTGTCCGCGAAATACGGCTTCATTTTCAAAAATACCCTCTTGTCGAGAGGGGTTGTCGCGGCGTAATCAAAATAAAACCGTTTTTTCCCCATTGGCTTATTATACTTAAATTTATCCCCGCGCCAAATATTTGGCGCGGGGATTATTTACATCAAATCGGTAAAACTGCGTTGTTGTTTTATCCTTCTGCCCTTTCCACGTCCCAAATTTCCTTGGAGATATATTTTTGGGTGGATTCCAAATCCTCCAAAAGTTGGTTTTCCAATTGCTGTTCCTCCTGGGAAAGTTTCTTGTTTAATTTAGCTTTTCTTATTATCTCCAGCTCGGCTTCGATATCCCGTTTTAAAACCGCAAACCCGCGATTAATCGATTCCTCGGCTTCTTTTATTTCTTTCATAAACAGCTGGCGCTTCTTCCTGCCGTGATAAAAATGGTAAATAACGTATGCGCCCAGTAAAAGTACTATTAAAAATAAAAGTGCTGCGACTATAAAGTATAACGTTTCGTAACTGATTCGCGATGACCCGAACTGAAGCGCGGTCGGCCTCACGGTTATCTGAAGCTGCGGGCTGGGCGGGCTGGTTAATTCGCCCAATTTATTCTGTGTCCAGATTCTGTAGTCGCCGCTTGTCAAAAACGTGTCGTGGCGATAAAACCAATCTCCTTTTTTATCGGAATTAACTGTTTTGCTTATGGTGCCGCCATTCATCAAACCTTGAATATAAACGATTACCGTTGAATTGGGTATTTCGGTTTTTCCTCCCAAATAGAATATTTCCTCGTTGGAAATGCTTCGGGAAATTGTAGTTATGTTGGGCGGACCAATTTCAGGAGACAATTCTTGGGCAAAAACCGAGTTAAACATTAAAGAAAAGCCTATAAAAATAACCGCACAAATTAATTTCTTTCCATACTTCTTCCTATAATCGTTGAGTTCCTTTAATTTTTCTTTTATTTCAGACGGCAACTCCTTGCTTAATCGCTGGCCATCAATAGTTCGATGCCATTGCCAAAAATGCCGAGCCATGTAAACCAACGAGGCGATTAAAAATCCTAAAATAACTAAAACCCAGAACCACGGCAAAATAAAGAATCCTCTTATTTTTAAACCTTGGTCAGAAATTGGCTCTAATAAAATATTGGTTATTCTAAGTTTTTTCGTCTGGTCGCGATAATTACCCACCTTGTCGTAAGCCCGGACAATAACGTCATAGCTTCCGACCTCCAGCTCTTCGGCAGGAACATAAGGGCTTTCAGTTTCAATAAATAAATTTTCGTATTTTTTTGTTTCGTCTTCAAAAACGTTCGAAACAAAAAGCGGCATAAGCTTTATTTCATAATGGTCAGTTCCGGAAAAATTATCCGTAGTATCAAAAGAAATAATGGGCCGGCGGCGGGTTGTTTTGCTGTCGGGAATAAAATTTATTTCGAACTGCGCCGGCGGAGTTGCATCAACGTTAACTAAAAAATGGGTTATTCCACCCCATACTCCGTCTCTTATCGCTTTCAAATGAAAGAAATGGGCGCCGTCAGAAAGATTTTTATAAGCTACATAATTTTTAGAGCCTTCGCTTGTGTCGTCGGGAATACTTAAAGGATCGTCGCTTAAAACATAACTGAACCCATTTGCTTCACTTTGCCATCTTAAAATAACGTTGGGATTGGAGTACCATTTTGAGGAATCGGGATGGGTTTCCGAGACAACAAACGGGCCAGACGGCGGAGGAAGAATAAGGTTAAAAATGGAACTTTGCGTATTTCCTAAAACATCCGTACCTTTGCCGTCGTTTAAAAGGATGCTGGATTCATCGGAAAATTTTACCAGTGCGGACCCTGTGTTTTTAACCCGAAAAGTTAGCGCAGTCACCAAACCTTGGCTGACATTTATCCCACCGGGAATACCGCCCTGAAATTTAACGGATCCGGTCTGATTATTAAATTTTGGCGAAGCAGTCCAAATTTCAATAATCGATTTTCCCACTGAGGGCGAAACCAGTTGCAATTTATCAGGCGGAAATATTAATACCGCATCAATGACATTTACTGATTCTTTTTGCGTATCCAAAAAAACCGAAACGTCAAAAGTGCTGCCGACTGTGAAGCTCCCGCCGGAAGGGCTTAGAGATAAGGTGGCGGCTTTTCCGATAAAAGGCGCGCTGAATAAAAAACATGCCAGTATCAGAAAAAAAATATTTCTTTTATTTAAAAATGCCGGGTTCTCCTTACCCTTTTCTTTCATGTTTTTATTATACTATTTTTTTTCTAAAAAGTAACTTGACAAATAAAATAACCAGCAGAGCCAACACGAATGCGGTTGCGGTTTTTTTGCCCAATTCAGGCCAAATATAAATTGTTTCTGTCGTTGAATTATCGCCATTATCAACGGCTTTGAGCTGGGCTGTCCAGACGCCCGGATTCAAAAGAGCGGGATTGGAAACGCTAAGCCATTTATCCCAAAACAACCATTTGCGCGAACGCATAAAAACCGTTTTTAATCCGGATTCCTTGTCAACCGCGTTAAAAATAACCAACCTGGAATTAGCGGCCGGGTTTTCGGCTATCTCCGCGTTTAAAATAACCGGCGGTTTCTTGTCGTTTATGTCGACTAGCGCCAACAGGGCGGCGTTCGCTGAAACTTCCAAATTCAAATTTTTAACGGTTGTTTGAGATAAGGTGCCAAGACCATCGGCAAGATAAGCATCGGCCTTTTTAAAAGCCATGTTTGCCGAATTCTCTTTTTTTGCCCGAAAATTAAGCTTAACAAGCTCTCCCGAATCACCGGAAAATCCCTTGGACGTTCCTCCTTGGAATTTTACGATTCCGGCCTCGTCTGTTTGGGGGTTTTTAACCCAAAATTCAATTATCGAATTGGCGTTATTAAAGGAAATAAACTCCAGAATTGAAACGGGATATTCGATTTCAATATCAAAAGCGTTTATAAGGTTTTTACTATCCGCCAAAACAGCGACTGAAAATTCTGAGCCCGGAGCAAAAATATCCGCGTCGCTTTTAAAATATAAAGCAACAGGAGAGCCGGCAGCGTAATTTTGGCCCGCGGCCAAAAACAAAACCGATATAAAAGTTATTTTTAAAAATTTTTTCATCTATGTTTTTCGATTTTTTATGCCCAGTAATAGAATAAAATTGACAGATCGATAAGATAGATTCTACCGTCGCTGTTTAAATCGTAAACGCTTGTAGTTGAATCGGTTTGTTTATCATAAAAAGTCAGTATTATGCTGAAATCAACGATATCGCATTTCTCGTCACGGTTAAAATCGCAGATAAGCCGACCCTCCATTCTGGGAATTTTGCGGAGAAGCGAGGCAAATTCTCCGATAAAATCGCCGCCGGTCATCCCGATAGGAATAATAACAGGGCCGGGAGTTGTTGTTGCGCCTCCTGCTGGAATCGGAAAATACAGAAAACCGCTCTTTAGCAAGAAATTAGTAGTTGTTGAAAGACCAATTGCTTCCTGGCCGATTGAGCTCCAAAGCTGAAAATTGGAAGAGGTGGAAAATCCGCTCCCTGGTTTTATAACCGAATCTTTGACCGTAAAATTAAGAGAAGAGTAATCGGTTGCGAAAATATTAGTGGAATAAAAAAACAGCGCAGTCAGTAAAACAACAAAAAACGTTTTTTTAATCATTCTCTTATTTTAAATAATTTTGCCCTTGCTTTAAGCAGGGGCAAAATTATTTTACTTCGCGGCCTGAAGTTGTTTTATCGCCTCTAGCACCCTCGAATCGCTCTTCAAATCTTCGATAAATAAGATCTGGCTCTTGCTGATTCTCATCTCGTCTTGAGGGCCGTGAAGTTCTCCTCCAAGTTTAACTAAATTTATATTTGTTGGCGGGGTTTCGCCGGCTTGAATCGGCTGGGGTGGCTGGGTGACCTGTAAATAATATACGTCTAACAGAGTTGGATACCGGCTGTTTTCTTTATATAATTTCCCAAAATAAACCTGCCCGTTAGTAAGAAAAACCGCCTGATAACTCCCGGTAAACCGAGGGAGAAAACGCGTTGGGATTATGCCGGAATAATAAATCACGCCGCCTAAAATTATAATCACGATTAAAATTCCTAAAAAATAGCACCACCTGCTTTTCCCAAAACAGCAAGAATGTTTTTTTTCTTCCATTTCTAATATCGGCGATTGGGATTCCGGTTCTGGTTCGGTTATGCCAAATCTTGTTGATCCTTTTATTGCCATATTTTTATTATTTTTTTTCGACCTATTTTTATTTTAACATTTTTATTGAGTCAAGTTCAATCACCTTAATAAACCCTTTAAAAGGTTTTTGGCAGATTCTAAAATTTTACCGGCGGCCGATTCCAAATTCGCCAATAAATAAATAAATGGCGCGTTGGCGCTGCCGCCGTCTCCGCCGCCCGGAGTGCCGCCTCCTGGCGGAGCGCCTCCTGGCGGAGGAGTTCCTTCACCGCCGGAACCTCCGCCCGCTCCTCCTCCTCCCTGAGGCGTTACTGATGGGGGCGCACCTTCACTAGCGCCGCCTCCGCCGCCTTTGGCTTTAATCGACCTGCCATGGGAACTGGCCGAAGCAAAGCCTGTTGATGAAACGTTTTCCAAAGTTGTCGAGCCTTTGGCGTTCATATTGGAAGAAAGCAATGAAAAATTTATATTGTCGCCTTCATCAATACTGGAAATGTCCGCGCTTAAAACAACATTTCTTGTGGTTGTGGCTGTCCAGCTGTTAAAAACAATTGTACCAGCTGATCCGGAAATAGAAACCGTTCCGTTTGCGCCGACATCAACATCGTCGGCATAAAGCTTGGCGTTTGTTATATTAGCCGAAACAAACCCAGACACATTGGAAAGATTAATTGTTGTCGTTGAAATATTTATATTTTCACCTGTCGGCACTATTCGAAATCTGAAAAGATTGGCGGCGGTTAAGGACGCGCTGTCCGCATCGAGCTGATTAGCAATCTGGCCGCTGGTGTGATCCTGTAAAGCGAGTTTGCCCTTGATCGTTTTAGTTTTAGTATCAGTAGCGTCATCAACCCCGTCAGCTCCGCCGTCCACTCTTAACTTAATTGCTGTTGTGGAAGCGTTTATTGCCGAAAACCCTGCCATTTTCAATCCGGAGATTTGAATCCAATCGCCATTTGTAAAATTCTGCAATGCGTTAATAACCGCGATTTTATTACTGCTTTCGTAGGTGACACCACTAGTCGAAATTTTGGCGCAAGAATCGCCGGCTGAACATACGATACTCGCGACTGACGAATCCCACGTGGTGTTAAAACCAGCTGGAATAACTAATCTAATGTCAGTAGTAGAAGCTATTTTTCCGCCAGGCGAACCGCCGCCGCTTGTAATATTAATATTTGAAACAGTGGTAGATGATCCATTTATTTCAAAAACGTCGTTAGCGGTTGAAGAAACAGTGGGCGAAATAATACTGAAAATCCAGTTGGTGTTTCCGCCGGAATTCAGATTACTGCCGTCGCCCGCAGGAATTTCGTCTCCCCCCGACGCATCCGAATCTTTCGCGTCAGTATTGCTTACAAATTTTGTGCCGGCTAAGGCCACGTTCAAATACCATCTAGTTGAAGTTGAAATCGAAGAACGCAAGGCGACTCTTGTTGTTGTTGCTTGTCCGTTGAAATTGATATTGGTGAAAGTATAGGTTGAAGAAGCGTTAAACTGGATTTTAGTAGAGGAAGTAATCGCGGTGAAAGTATTGGCTGTTGTGGTGGCTCCGAAAATCACGCTCGGGCTGGCTTCTGGATCGCTTCCGGAATTATTGGTAATGGTTAAATTATTAAATGCCGAAGATCCGTCCAACGTTCCTGAAAGCGTTTGCTGGCCTGTTCCGTTTAAGACAACGGTTCCGGAATTATTTGTTAGTGTTCCATTCGTGTTGGTATAATTTCCGCCGATATATAAGTTGGCTGACGGAGCAGTGAATGTCCCGTTTGAAATATTCAAAGCTCCGGAAACAGTCCAATTATTAGAAGACGAAGCGTTAACAATTTCGCTTCCGGCGCCGGTGCCCGTAAAAGTAAGGTTGCCGCTAATCGTGGCGGTCGCGTTGTTGGTTGAACCGTCCAAGGTCATATTTCCGTTGCCGTCGGCAATCAATTGCAAATTAGAATTTAAAGTGTGCGTTCCGCTGGCTAAAGTCACAACGCGGGATGAAGATGTGCTGTTATAAATTTCCACCTGGCCGCCGTAGGTTCGGGCTGACATGCCCTGGTCGTTGTTGGTGGAATCAAATCTCAAAATTGAAGAAATGCTTCCGGCGGTTGGAAAAGTCGTTGCTGACTGGTAAATCAACCGGCCTTGTCCTGATATAGAACTACCGCTGTTCAAAGTCAGAATTGCTCCGCTGTGGGTTAAATCAAGCCCGCTGGATATTGAAAGCGCGTCGTTTGCGGCAATGGTTAAAGTTCCGGAAACTGTAAGGTTGGAATTTGAAAGAGTCGAAGTTCCGGCCGATGTTGGGTCAATAGTAAGATTGTTTAATGTTTTTGTTCCGCCGGTAATGGTGGAGTTGGTTCCGGTCATAGTGATTGTTGAGCCAGTGACAACGGGCGTGCCTGACCCTGCAAGGGTAAGATTTCCGTTTACAGTGTGGACCGCGGAAGCCAAAGTTACGGCTCCAGCGGAATTGATTTCCAAATTAGATAAAGTGTTTCCGGCTGTGGTCAATGTGCCGGTGCCGGACATTTTTAATGTATTTCCGCTAGCTGCTGTATAAATGCCTCCGGTTAAATTCGCGCTTCCCGATATATCCCAGGTATTTGTTCCGGATTTTATTTCTTCATTGCCTGAGCCGGCGCCGAGAAAATCAAGATCGCCGACAATGGTTATGGCAGGATTATTTACTGACGCGTCGAAAGTAGTGGTAGCGCTGCCCTCCGCGTAAACATAAAGCCCGCTGTTAAAAGCGTAGGAACTTGAACTGGCAGTAATAGTTCTGGCTGCCGAACTTGAAGCATAAACACCCACGGTTCCGGTATATGTTCTGGCCGCAAAAGCCGTGGCTGAAATATTTCCGTCCGAAGCGTCGTACAAAACATCGGAATCAAGAGTTCCGGTTGTGCCCGGACCGCCGGAAGTACTGGTGATTTTCAAAGTTCCCACACCGGTGATCGTGCCACCCGCGGGCAAGCTAATCGTGCCTTGGGCTATCAAAGTCCGGCTGGAAGCAATAGTCAAAATATCATCGGCTCCGATAGAAAGCGTTCCCGAAACCGCGAGGTCGCTTGTGGCGATCGTTGTTGAAGCGGCAGTGCCATTAATAGTCAAATTAGGAACCGTATTTCCCGCGCCAACCAAGTTTTTATTTTGACCGGCCATTATCAAAGTTACACCCGTCAAAGTCATTGATGGTACCAAAGTAACGTTTCCATTCGCAGTCAAATTTCCGGAAATAACAGGCGCGCCGGTTGAACCGGTAAAATCAATGTTTTCAAAAGTCGCTCCGGCGGTTGTCAAAGTTTTGGAAGCGCCTTGCATGGCAAGCGTGTTTCCGGTTGAAGCAGTAAACGTTCCTATGTTGGTCAGGTTGAAATTTCCGGATGCTGACCAGGTACTGGAACCGGTAGTCAAATTTTTACTGTTGCCACTGGCGGTTATAGAAAAATTCGCTAAAGAAATACTGGGGTTATAAGTCGCGCCGGTTAAAGTCACTCCTCCGCTTCCTGTGCCGTATAACGTTAAATCGCCAAAAGTTATGCTCTGGCTTCCGGCAGTTCCCAAAATAACGTTTCTTACAGAAGTTCCGGAATTTTCAACTTCAACCGTGCTGGAATAAGTCCGCACCGGAATGTTTTGATTTCCATTCGTAGAGTCAAATCTCAAAATTGAAGAAATTGTTCCGGTTGTTGGGAAAGTTGTCGCGGATTTGTAAGTCAATCTGCCGCTCCCTGAAATTGTCCCGCTTAAAGTTAATGTGGAAGAAACGGTTACTGTGCGGCCGGTGTTAATACTGAATGTGGTTGAAGTTGCGACTTGCAATGTGCCGGCAATTATTAAATCGCTCGAGGTTGCTGTTATTGTTCCAGTTGAAGACGCGGTTAAATTATTTAATGTTGCTCCGCCTCCGATAATAGTCGCCGTAGAACTTGTCATCACTAAAGTCGAAGCGCCAGGAGTTATTGTTCCGCCAGTCATATCTAAATTGCCGTTAATTGTATGTGTGGCGTCGGCTAAAATTATAGTACCAGAAAGAGTTAAGTTGCCTAAAGTTTTGGAATTAGAAGTTAATGTTCCGCTTCCGCTCATAATTAAAGTACTGCCGGAAGGCGCTGTAAAAGTTCCGATATTAGTCAAATTAAAATTGCCTGACGCTGTCCAGGTGCCAGCCCCCATATTCAAATTACTCGAACCGCTGCCGGAGTTTATGGATAAATTGGAAAGAGTGATATTCGGGCTGTATGTTGCGGCCGTTGAAGTAACTCCGCCTGTTCCAGTAGTCATTAAAGTTAAATTTGATTGGAAAGTAATTGTCTGGCCGCCGGCTGTGCCAAAAGTAACTGTTCTTCCGCTGGTTGAGCCGGAGTTGTCTATTTCAACCGCGCCTCCGTAAGTTCTCGCGCTTATGATTTGGTTATTGGAAACAGCGTCAAATTTTATGGTCGAAGAAGCATTGCCGGTTGTTGGAAACGCGGTGGCTGATTGGTAAGTTAATCTGCCGCTTCCTGAGATTGTAGCGCCGGAAGGCAAAGTTAAAGTGGCGCCGCTATGAATCAATGTTCTGTTGCTTGCCAAAGACAGCGTGTCTCCGGTTGCCACATTTAATGTTCCGCTTGCTGTAAGATCGCTCGTGTTTAAAGTGATAGTTCCGGCCGAAGACGGATCAATAGTCAAATTATTCAACGTTGCTCCGCCACCTATAATAGTAGCTGTGGTTGAGGACATTGTTATAGTTGAAGCGCCAGGAGTTATTGTTCCGCCAGTCATGTCTAGATTTCCATTAATAGTATGAGTAGCGCCAGCTAAAGTAATAGTTCCGGAAAGCGTAACATTACCCAAAGTTTTGGCAGCGGAAGTTAAAGTGCCGCTGCCGCTCATTACCAAAGTATTTCCGGCTGAAGCGGTAAAAGTAGTGATGTTTGTGAGATCGAAATTTCCGGAAACCGTCGTGGTACCAGAGCCGGTTGTCCAAATTTTATTGTTAGCACCGGCGGTTATAGAAAGATTAGCCAAAGAAACAGCCGGATTATTAGTTGCGCCGGATACGGTTGTGCCGCCAGTGCCGGTTGACTGGATAGTTAAATTTCCAAAAGTAATGGTTTGGCCTCCTGCTGTTCCCAAAGTCGCGGTTCTCGCACTTGTTCCGCTGTTTTCGATTGTGACCGCGCCGAAAGTCCTTTGCGGAATTGTTTGGGCAGTACTATTCATATCAAACATCACCGGAGCTGAAACCGTACCGCCAGTTGGAAATGTTGTCGCTGATGTGTATTTTAGAGTTCCCGAACCGCTAATTGTTCCCGAAAGAGTAAGAGTTGTTGACGCTGTTACTGTCTGGCTCGAAGCGATAGTTAAAGTTCCTACCGCGTTAAGAGTATTTAAAACCGTAAGAGAAGACGAAGCGGTCAAAGTCGCGGTTGAAGAAGCTGTTAGATTATAAATCGAACAACTTGAACAATTTATCGCCGAACTCGCGCCGGAAAATTCGATTGTGGAAGTGTTGGCTGTAAAAGTTCCGTAATTTTCAAAATTTCCGCCAAGACGCCAAATCGAACCGTTCGCGGTCACGGTTGCCGAACTTGAAGCATAAAAATTCTGGCTGGTAATAGCTGCCTGAGCTGAAACATTGGGTTGGTAAGTGTGCCCGCTTCTGATTAATAGCCGTTCATCGGAATAAGAATTATTTACATCAACACTCAAATCGTTGTTCGCGCCGCTGACATCAAAGAAAATATTGGAGTTATTGCCTGAAGCGGAATAATCAAACGCGCTGGAGCTGGCGTTGGTAATTGTTTGAGCCGTGCTGCCTCCACCGATAACCAGCGTTCTCTGGATTAAATTAATACCCGGAAGCGTTGCGCCGCTCGCATATTTTGTTATGGCAATGGCGCGGTTATTGGCAACGGTACTAGAAACAAATACGGTTAAAATATCTCCGGCATTTGGCTGGGTAATTCCGGTAATAGACCAGGTAGCTCCGTTAGCTCCGGTTTGCGCTTGAAGATTGCCGTTTACCGCAATTCCTACTGTATCGCCCGAACAGGCCGTAGACATATCCCACTGAACGCAAGTTCCGGAAACGGTTATTGTGGCGGCGCTTGGCGTGTCGCTCACCTCAACACCCGGCGTGGAATAATTTCCATTAGTGTCTTTGGTCCAAATTTTGTAGTAATACGTTGTTCCGTTTACAAGGCCGGTGTCGGTTGTTGATGAATCGCTTAAATTATAAATCACCCGGCCGTTTCCGCTGGGCAAGGTGTCGCCTACATTATATGTAGCGCCTTCAGCCGGAGTTCCGGTGTTTGGAGTGGAAGTTGAGCGGACAACTATGACATTGGAAAAATCTCCGCCGGGATTTGTCCAGTTGACAGTAACTTGATTACTGCCAGGCGTTGTCGAAGTGCCAGTAACATCATTGGGCGACAAATTATCAATAGTAACAACGGAACTTGTCGCGTCGCTTCCGAGTTGGGTATTTGAACCGCTCCACGCTGTAATTGTGCTTGTTACAGTATAAGTCGAGCCGGGCGGCGCAGGCATACCGCCGTGGGATTTTGGAGTGATGCGGATTTTATATTGGACAGAAGTGCTGCTTGCGACAATGTTAGGATTCAAGCTGATAGAAAAACTATTTGTTGTTGGGTCAGTGCTGGAACCATAAACAGTTGAACCGTTATCGCTTGTTATTTCCACTTTGCTGATGCTGGAAGTGGTATTTGTCGCGAGCGTTGTGGTTACACTCGTAATGTTATCAGTGCCGGCGCTTGTTATAAAAGTAAATGCGTCGCTTGAGGTTGCGGTTGCTCCGGGCCCGATAGATGTGTTTGAAGGATTTGTGCCGTCACCGAGGGTGGTGGTGATTGGTTGTGGTTTGAGCGAAATGGTAGCGGCCGCCCACGCATTATCCGCTGCGGTTCCAATGGTCGCAGCGGTGAACACACCAGGGTCCTCCGGATCAGATGGAGACGACTTATAGCCTACCCCGACCAAGCCATCGATGGTGTCGTTGTGAGCCCGGTACGCGAAGTTTGTTGTATAACCCGTGGGACCCGTGTATGTGGCCGTTGTGCCACCAGTGTGCCCGGTCGCGCCCACGGCGACGGCCCATACACCCGCTGCACCGCTCCAGTTGTGGGAAGGCGGATTCGCGTTGGACGTGTTGATAGCTGAACTCGTGCTGACAGTTGTATCGAACGGTGACGACGTATCCACGCCCCGAAACACCATGACGACAGCGACGTCAGAGGCGTTCGAGCCGCCCACGGCGGTGAACGTCACCGTCGTGTCAGAACCGTTGTGAAACTTGTAATACATGTCTAAGTTCACGTCGTTGACGTCGTTCGAGTAGATGGTGGCCGACCCGATGCGGGTGTAACCCCCTTCAGTGGGAGCTGCCAGGCCGTTAGTGACCGTGTCACCGACCGCCGCTGCGACGATAATGAGGTCGTCCGCGCTCATCCCGCCGGGGAGGGTAACTATCGTATCGGCATTGGGGCTAGCTGAGTTTATTGCGCTCCCGACGAAACTGATCGCCGCCTGCGCCTCCCCCATTGAAAATAAAAAAATACCTCCTAAAGAAGAAAAAAATAATAGACCAATTAATAATAGTTTTCTAAAATTCATTGTTCTTGTCGTAGTAATCATTTATACAATCATTTTAACACCAATAAGACCCGTAAAAAATGTGGATAATTATTGAGAAAAATAAATTGGCCGCTCTGCGCGGCTAATCCACTTATTTAAACCGAGAAACGAGATTGCTTAATTGCTTGATTGGCCCTTTGCGTGATTATTAAATTGTGAAATTGCCATTATAATTGCCTCTGTTCTACTCTTGTTCTACTAAAAATTCTCGTAATTACTGGGTGTTTTAAATTTAACCTTGAGGAGTAGTTGTTTCTGCCGGAACTGGAGTTGGAGCCGGAGTTGGTTCAGGAATAGGAGCCGAAACCGGTTCGGAAACCGCAGTCGGCTCTGGTGTTGGGGTTGGCTCTGGGGTAGGAACGGGCTCCGGCGTTAGTTCTGGTTCGGGAATCGGCACGGGTTCGGAAACTGGCACAAGCGGAGTGGGTTCACTGGTTGTTGAAGTTTGGTCAGCCGGAGTTTCTGAATTATTTATTTCTTCAGTTGTTGTTGCGGACTCATTTGTTGAAGATGACTGATTGTCAGTTGATGTTGATTCAGTTGAAGAAGCGGACTGATCAGAAATAATTTCAGGCGGATTTGTATCTTGATTTATCGGAACTGAATTTATAATCATCGGTTCGAAAACATTTTCCTCGCAAGCGCCGGCATAAACTTTCGGCATGCCTCCTTCAATAACCAAACATTGCGGCTGGCGGGTTTTAACATCAAACATAGTTATGCCGCCAGGATTTTCTTTGCTGCCAACCGTAAGATTTTTTACATAAATTTTGTCAGCTCTCAATTCCGCAATTGTTATTGCGCTTGAACTCGAGAAAGTGAAATTATTTATTTCCGCATTTCCGCTTTGTCCGCCTTGAAGCATTTCGATGTCTGACGGATACGACCAGTGCGGATTTACAAACACCATAATTTTTCCAATCGCGTCAGTTGAGCTTGTAGAAGGATCGAAAGATTCTAAAGCAATGCCTATTACTCTGCCGGCTCTTATCGCTTTCATTCCGATTCCCGGCTTTGAGGACGCGGTAATCAGGTCGCCAGATTTTATTGTTCCGTTTTCCGCGCTTACTTTTACAACAACTCTTCCGGCCAAAGCCATAATCACCGCGTTGTCTTTATCGGCAATTTCTCCACCGGCGATAAACGCCGATGCCTTAGTAACGATGCCCGCCAAAAACGGATCGTAAGCAAATGTCGCTTTTTCAAACATTACGGATGCGGATGAGGCGACAGACAATAAATCTCCCGCTTCATAATCCCCTGCCTTACCGATAACGGAAACATATTCGCCGACATCGGCAACTCCACCTGTAATTGTGCCGTGCGCGGTAATTGAATTGCCCGTTGTTGTTCCATCAACAGAAGCGAACACCGCGACAGTAGAAGTTGTTGCCGGCAATGTGCAGTTGCCTTGCGCGCAAACAACAAGATTGGAAACATTGTAAGGAGTGCTTGTGCCGATCATTACTGTTCCGGTGGCGTTAATGGCAAATTTTGTCGCCTGGCTGTTTTGAAGTTTAATAAAGTTGCCGGTAAAAGTTCCGCCGCCCCTTCCAAAATCCATATTCAAACCATTACCAAGAAAAGCGGAGTTCTCCTGATAAAATTGGGCGAAGTCCTGCGAGCTGGAAGCTATTTCTCTTGAATAAAGCCGCATCGCCTGGCTGACCGTGCTTGAGCCGGTAAGTTCTCCGTAAATCGCCGCGGGCTGGGCAACTCCTCCGGCAGTGCTATTAGAAAAAGCTTGCACTCCGAAAGTGCGTCCGGCTGCCCAGAGGCCGGTGTTAACGCCTTGCACGTTTGTCCCTGACCAGGCCTGAAGTTCCACAGCGCGGACAGAATTTGCAAGCGAAGTATTATCGACTGTTCTTACAAATTCGCCAACCATACTGCTTGAAGCCGTTGAACTGACAGTTACAATGTGCCGGTTGCCGAATTGGTAATTCCCGCCAGCTGACGGATTTAAAAGCGAATCCTGATAAATACCGGCAACTGTTACTTGCGCCCCACCGGAAGCAGTTCCTACTATATTAAGCTGGCCCGTTGTCGTAGCAGTCGTGTTTACTAAAATTTTTCCAGAACTATTTATTCTCATCCGTTCGCTGCCGCCGGTTGTCAAAACAATCGCGTTTGATGAAGTAGCGATAATAGTTGTTGTTGCTCCTTGAAGCGTCAAAGTTTGGTTCAAATCGCCAATAGTAAATCCGGCTGCCGGAGTAATACTTGAGGAGTTATACGTAACGTTTCCGATAGTGGCGGATGTAAACGCCGGCGTTGAAGTGACAGCTAATGTGATTGATCCGGCTCCGTTGGTAACCACAGCGTTTGAGCCTTGGGTAAGGTTGGCAACATTCCAATTGTTGGAATTACCGATAAGCAGTTGTCCGTTTGTCGGAGCTGTTGTTGTGCCAACTCCTCCTGAGGATATCGCCAGAGGATTAGTCAGAGATAAACTGGTAAATGAAGGAGTGGAAGTAACAGCTATGGTAATGGAGTTGGTAGAAGTAGTGATAATAGAGTTTGTTCCTTGGATTAGAGAAATAGTGGAAGTGGAGATTCCTCCTAGATTATTGATGATGCCTTTGCTGTTGAAGGTATTCCAGTCAGTTGTGGTCAGAAGACCTCTGTTGGAACCAGAAGCA